>Ga0316613_10000124_pt1 | contig 100540 bp, 93 predicted proteins | sample OWC_soil_day10_C_2_FD_207647 | JGI IMG/M metagenome (GOLD analysis project Ga0316613, IMG submission 207647) | Wetland soil microbial communities from Old Woman Creek delta, Ohio, United States - OWC_soil_day10_CT_b | ecosystem: Environmental > Terrestrial > Soil > Wetlands | place: USA: Ohio...
AACATAAAGGTACAAATAAGTAGAAGACAAACAAAGAATAATATACTTATTATCAATGGATTATACAATTATATTTTGTATATTTGAAGACTACATTTATTCAATTTTTATAATGCGTTTTCCCTGTTTAAAACAACTAATTCTTCGCTTCACGGCCGTAGTCCCTACGGTCCACACGTGTAGTCTGTACACTCTTCACCCGTGGAGTGTACAGACTACACGTGTGGAACCGTAAAGCTTGTACCGTTGCGTCCCGTTCTTTTACTTTAGTTGATAGCTTATTGAATGAGAAGAGGAAGTAACTCATCTAGCGAATAGATAAAGTCTCTTGTGTAGTCCACCTTTTCAGGAGTGATACTTTGAGGATATCCCTGCACCGTAGAGCAACCTAAGCTAATAGCAGGGAGAATATCGTTCTTCGTTGAATCGCCTATCACAACGACTTCTTCAGGTTTGAAACCAGCACGATCTATCGCTATCGCCCAAAGCTTCGGATCGGGTTTACGTACTCCTTCTATCGTGGAATCGGTTATAGAAAGAAAGCAATCGGCAATATGCAAATCGGTTGCCACTCGTTTGATGTTGCCATAGTAATTGGACACCAACAACAATGAGTAGTGTTCAGCCAGTTTACGAAGTACGGGTTCACTACGCATCACGTAATCTTGTGAAAACGCCACTACAGCAGTAGCAACCTGAAAAGGAAGTTCTTCTCTATTCTCCGTTGTGTCAGCAATAACACCACGTCCGATGAGGCTTTCCACTTGCAAATGTGTCTTGAAGAGTTGCGTTTCAAGCAAAGAATGCTGTGGCTTCACCAACTGCAAAGCCTCCATCTGCCTTTCCGCATGCACGTAAGAGTCATACAGATTTTCGCGTGTCACAGCAAGTTTCAACTTATCAGCATATACCATCAGATATATATCCAACCAATGCATAAAAGGGGAATCGAGCGTTCCTCCGAAATCGAACGCTAAAGCTTTTATTTTTGTGAGGTTTTCTGCAATCATATTTTAAGCGATTCTTCTTTTTTCTTTATATTACCTACTTTCATCAGAGCAAGTCCCACTACAATCCAAAAAAGTTCTCTCACTCTGGTTATCAATGCCGTGTAAACGCCGTATGCTCCGGAGATTGATAACCCTCCTACTGCCAAGGCAAAACCTCCTTCGCGCCCACCAAGTTGCATAGGCATAAAGAAAAGCAAGTTGGCCAGCAAAGAAGAGAAGGCAACAATAAGCATACAATTCACAAAACTAACATTTGTAGTAAGCACATTTAGTATCAGCCACACCTCTACGCAAGAGATGATACGAGCAGACAATTCAAGAGCCAATGCTCCATAAAAAGAACTCTTTCGCTGACTGTGCAACAAAGCAATCTGTTTGTCTATTGTCTCTAATTTGTCTTTGTATTTCTCAGCAAAACGAATAGCATGCTTCTTCAAATAAGGAATGTGGCTACACAAGCGTACAAATGCCACCGCCATTCCTTTGCGATATCCTTTAATAAACAGGATAATCAACAGCAAACAAAGTGTTGTGATGAATCCTAACACAATGCCCATCAGCCAATTCACAGGAAATAATGCAATATAGAGAAACACCGAACCAAGCCAAAAGCAAAAATGAGAGAAGATATGCATCATCACATACAGAATAACAGAAGAGGTAGCCCGTTCAACACCAAGATAAGGCGTTAACTCCATAATGCGATAAGGTTCTCCACCCATCAGTCCCACAGGCGTAACATAATTGAGCGCAAAGCCGGACACAGTAAATTTGTAAACCCGAAGAAAAGAGACCGGGCTCCGTTTGCCGTCTCTAATGATAAGAAACCAAGAACTCGTATTGATAAAGTAAATGACAAGCCAAAGAATCAATACAAGAGGTAGATATATCCCTGCTCTCTGAAGATTATGCCATAATTCATCATATTTCATATCAAAAGAAAAGAGCATGATGATAACCACCAGTATGCCAAAGCATAAAAACACATTACGAAATTTACTGCCCATAATTGTCTGCTTATAACTTTTTATACAATCGACTGCTCAATGATTCATGGCGAACAACCATGTAAACCAACAGCACATTAAGTACCGTCAATTCAAAAACAAAATAAATCCATGGCATGCCGATAAATAAAGAGACAAAAAGGGCAATGACACGCGTGTTGAACGAAAGAATATTGGTGTATTTCATCAATGGCAAGCTACCCGTTCTGAACTCTTGACTCAGTGCTTGGGGCATTGTTTCACCATTTTTCTTTTTGAGAGCGGTAAAGAATTGTTGGAAACAAGGAGATGACTTCTCTTGAGATGCGGTGTAATTACCATAAAACCACAAGAATGTCTTTCTCATACGATTTCCTTTCCATGGCATTGATCGAAACAAAGCTCTCAATTGTTTCGAGTTATCAAATTCACTACCGGCTTTACCTTTCAAGAAAAAGAGGTGAATGTTACGGTAGTAATCGGCCATAGCAGCCTGCTTGCTATGAAAATAGCCTGCCAATGCAGCCAACACCCATATATACCATGAATATTCGGGCATCAATCTCAGGCAAATAGCAGCATAAATAGATATAAACCAAAAGTCACCGGATATACCATCAAGCATACGGCCCACTTCCGATTTTTGTCCTGTCATCCGCGCCAATTGCCCGTCAGCACTATCGTACATATTGGCCCATACAAGCAAACACATGCCGATGATGTTAAACCAGAGATCATCAAAGTAGAACATCACTCCGGCAGCTACTCCCAAAAAGATGGAAAAGATAGTTACCTGATTGGGAGAAATACGTATCTTATTGAATAACAAAGCCCAACGATAACCAATCGGACGATAAAACACCAAGTCAAGATACTCTTCCGTATCGTTAGATTTTAAGGACCCTTCAAGAGAAACTCTTTCTTTTCTATTATTTGCGCTCATTGATCATCTGAATTATTTTCTTGGCAATTTCACGGGCAGCCTCTATCCGGCACGGCGCAAAACTAGGCCAGTCGTTAAAGTCGATAATGCGAATACTTCCATCGGGAGAGATAATACAATCTCCACCATAAACCACAACTTGGAGCACGCCGGCCGCCCGATCACAGATTTCACGCAAATCGTCGAGTGAAAAAGGGATACCTTCTGGATGCCCATTAATTTCTTCGTAACCAAACTTACTATGGTTCTCATTAAAAGGATAAAACCAATGAAAAAAGTTAGTTCCGGCGACTCCATAGAATTTAACCAAGTCGCCACGTAAATGTTCATTTACAACAACCCGGTTTATGTCACGAAGCGCATACTCTGCTATTATTTCTCGCAGTTCATCTTCTTTGCGCACATAAGTAACGTCTTCCCTGTGAATAGCATGAAAGTCTCCGCGCTTCACCCAACAAGGCATAAACTGCTTGTCCTTAAGATAAGTTGCAACATCTTCATGCGTATCCATAATAAAACTGTCGGGATGAGGCACTTGATGATCCATCAGCAATCGAGTCATACGTTCGCGCGTACAATTCTCAATACCAAAGCCTGAATTTACGGCCAAACATCCATTCTTCTCTAACTCTTGCAATCGATGAACGGCTTGTGCATTGCGCAACATGGTCACAACCACATCCTCACGGATACCTGCCGAAAGAAATTCCTGTTCAGTATACATTCTTACCCGATAACCTGCATTACCTAACCAATCGGCCGTAGCCGAAAAAATGGCCGCATCATTACCAACATGATTGGGCGAATACAAAGTGGATCGCTGTATACCTGCTATTACTAAAGATTTCATTTTTCTTCTACTCCATTTAAAAATAACTCTGCCTTAGAAATGTCACTTGCGTGATCTACATCGATAATCTTAGAAAAAGGATAAGCTTGAACTTTCAATCCCGAATAAACCATCTGCCGCTGAAAGTTGCGCATGCGCGAAACTCCCGAATCAATGGCTGTCTGGAGCAAAGAAATCACCTTACCATTTAGACAATAAATACCTCCTGACACATAACGAAATCCATCATAAGCCTCATCTACAAAGTCTGTGATTGCCAGTTCGTTGTTTGTTTTTACATATAGCGGCTTCTCATCATCAATATAATCTGTCACCGCCATCAATGCATCGTGTGCATCATCAGCTTCGAAACTACGAATATAAGCAGAAAATTCCAATGAAGAAAAAATAGGATCAATTGTTGTGAGACATAGCTTCTTTCTTTGAGGAATAAAAGAAGCTAATTCATAAAAGCTATGAAGTGAATCTGGGGTAGTTTTAACCAAAATATGCAACGGTACCGGTAAATTTAAAGCATCCAGATGCGCCTTTACATCTGACATTTCTGCATTTATAATAATACTTATCGATTCCGCATTGTTATCTAAAAAAATAGCAATCAGCCTATCAAGCATCGCTTCCCCGTTAATTTGTAACAATGGTTTTGAAGTTTCCACACCATCGGCAACGAGACGCGATCCTTGTCCGGCTGCAATTATTGCATATTCCATATTTCTTTTCTAAAAGTTATCATCTTAGTATTCACACAAAACAGAGAGGGAATTCAAAAGAATCTCCATTCTCTCAGATGTCCCTCTCTACTATCTTATTCAAAAAAAACGAGTCAAATTAGTCCAAATAGTCTAATGTCTCTTCTCCAATCATCTTGCGAAGAGTATTCTTCAACTTAGTATACTGGATGAATAAATCGTGTTCGGGAATATGCTCAAAATCGTGCATCGGGCTCTTGAAGTAAAATGACAACCAGCTTTGGATGCCCGACATGCCCACACGTTGAGCAAGATCAGTAAACAAAACTAAATCGAGTACCAGCGGTGCAGCCAAGATAGAATCACGACAAAGGAAATCCACCTTCAATTGCATCGGATATCCCATCCAACCTACGATGTCAATGTTATCCCAACCTTCTTTATTGTCTTTGCGAGGAGGGTAGTAATTGATGCGTACTTTATGATAAATGTTACCATAAAGTTCAGGGTAAAGTTCAGGTTGAAGAATGGTGTCAATAACAGAAAGCTTGCTCACCTCTTTTGTTTTGAACGAATCAGGATCATCCAATACTTCACCATCTCTGTTACCGAGAATGTTTGTAGAGAACCATCCATCCAAACCAAGCATACGAGTTTTCAACATCGGAGCAAGAACAGTCTTCATCATCGTTTGACCTGTCTTGAAATCTTTTCCACAAATAGGAACATTTTGTTTAGCAGAAAACTCCCACATAGCAGGCATGTCTACACAAAGGTTTGGAGCACCCATAATAAACGGAGCACCTTCGGCTACTGCAGCATAAGCATAACACATACTTGGAGCGATCTTCTCAGTAAGGTTATCTTTCATCGCTTTTTCGAAAACAGCAAGAGATTGGTGTTCGTCACACAATGGTAGATAGATTTCTGTACTAGCAGCCCAAATAACCACTACACGTTCACAGTGATTCGCCGCCTTAAAATCGCGTATATCTTTACGTATTTGTTCTGTCAATTCCCAACGGGTAGCGGCACTCTTTACATGTGTCCCATGAAGACGTTTCACCCAATTTTGGTCGAAAGCAGCAGGCATTGGTTTAATGGCCTGCAACTCTTCCTTCACGCCATCCAAATCTTTTTGTACCAACACTTCGGCATGTTGAGCAGCTGCATACACATCATCTTCAAAGATGTCCCATCCGCCAAAAACCAAATCATTGAGATCCGCCAAAGGCACTACCTCCTTTATTTTAGGAAAACGGTTTTCATTTCTTTTTCCCAAACGTATGGTTGCCAACTGAGTAATAGAACCGATTGGTTTTGCAAGTCCTTTGCGAACAGCTAAGGTACCCACAACAAAAGTGGAAGCAACTGCGCCTCCCAATCCAACAACCAATACACCTAACCGACCATTGGCCGGTTGAATTTCTTGTTTCATTTTTACTACTGTTTAATTAATGTTGATATAATCATGACAAAAGTAGACAATCAAAAGCAGCGACAAAAGTTCTAAAGGTAGTACAAAATAGTCAATAAGACTTTTTTATATCAAAAAGATGAAGAAAAGATGAATTATGCATGAATAGATAAAAGGACAATAACAAGTCCTAAATATAGACATTATAGTTCAAATAAGAAAGTTCAGAATATCATCCAATAAGCTTTTATTGCACGACAAATTACATGTTTCCATCTATTGCTAGTATCTATTCGTCTACAAATAACAATAACATCTTAACTCCGGATAAAACTATTTATAGCCAACAAGTTTTACAGATTATACCCAAAAGGAGTTTTTAAAGATTACTCTGAAAAAAAAGATCATTCAATTTATAAGTGAGGAAAAAAAACGCGAAAGCGGGTTAATCCGTCGCTATAAGTCCGCAAAGAGAAAGTGCAACCGTGCCGACTGAGTATCTCCCGAATAAAGATCAGACCAATACCTTGTCCATCAGGCTTAGTAGAGAAAAAAGGACTGAATAACTTCGCTTCTACCTCTTTAGAAATACCTTTCCCATTATCAATCACTTCTATACCTAGCGGAAGTAAAGTACGAATCGTTATTTCTCCATCGTGTTCAATGCTCTCAGCCGCATTTTTGATAATATTTACCAGCACTTGTTCAAAGAGGGCTCCATCCACTTCTACCATAGGGATCTCCGCACATTCAAGGCGAATCGTGATGTTTCTATCCATGCACAGACCTTCCATAAAACGTTTGCAAGACGATGCCAGTTCATTCAAATTTGCCGGAGACAAATGAGGTTCAGGTATTTTCACCACATCAGCAAAACGAGTAATAAAACGGCTCATGGAAAAACAACGATCGGTACAAACACGCATTACTTGGCAAATCTCTTCCATATTGTCCTCTTCAGCAAGAGCTTGTTCTACTGTGTCAAGGGTTGACGTGATGCCGGCTGTTGTGTTATTCACTTCGTGAGCAATCATCCTAATCACCTTCTCATAAGCTTTCTTCTCCGCCTTCATTACTTCGTCCGTTAAACTCTCTACCAGAAAGAAAGGATGCTGAAAGCCCCGATCTATAAAAGAGGAACGCGTACATTTATAAATATTCGAATCGTTCAACCTCACAGTAATGCTCTCTCCTCTGGGTATAGCCATCAATTCGTTTGCCAATGCCGAATCTATATCATTCAGTTTTTTCCCCAACGCATCTTCAAGTTTTACCCCCATCATCTTAAGTGCCATGGGGTTAAGCTGAGACACGTCCTCATCGAGCGTAGTAATAATGACTCCCATAGGAGAGGCGTTGATCAGCAAATCGAGGAAATGGTTTTGTTCTCTCAAGCGTAGCCGCTCATTTTTGAGTTGCTCCATCATGCGGTTAAATACATTCACCACCCGATCAGCTTCCGCTTCTCCAACAAGACTAAGACGACTGCTAAAATCTTGCTCCCTCAACAGTTCCATACCACTACCGATGGTGTGCAAAGGCTTTACTATTTTCCGATAAAACAAGATGAGAAAGAGTATTGTAACAACAATTAGCCCTTCTACAGTATAAAACAACCAAGGAGTAGAACGAGCTGCGACATAAGTAAGCAGCGACAAAATAATCAATAGTAGAATGGCAAGAATGCCGAACAAGCCTTTTAGCCGCATGATGATTAGTTGTTGACGGTAATGTTATACTTCTCCAGTCGACGATACAACGCAGCCCGACTAATTCCAAGTGCAAGAGCTACCTGACTAAGATTTCCATGGTAACGTTCTAAAGCCTGAAGAATGGTTTGTCTCTCAATCTCATCAAGAGTCATCCCGGTAAGTGATGTTGTAGACGAAGATGGTTCCTCGTGACGATGATATTGACTTTCAAAATCAGCTCCTTCCAACGTCTCTTTGCCACTGATCAGAATGGTTCGCTCCACTAAATTTTTTAGTTCACGAATATTGCCCGGATAGGGTAAACGGGTAAGAAATTGCAAAGCATCATTTGAGAGTTCCGTATGTGGCAATCCGTTTGCCTCCGCTTGTTTATCAGCAAAATGACGAGCCAAGAGCGGAATGTCCTCCCTCCGCTCGCGCAATGCAGGAAGGTGTATCGTAATAAGATTGATACGATAGAACAAGTCTTCACGAAAAGTATGTTCGTTCACCATCTTGCGCAGATCAGCGTTGGTAGCACTAACCACCCGTATATCCGTTTTGCGGGGACGACTGTCGCCCAACACTTCAAATGTTTGGTCTTGAAGCACCCGAAGTAACTTTACTTGGCATGAATGATCCAAATCACCTATTTCATCGAGAAATATAGTGCCCTTGTTTGCCAATTCAAAACGCCCCGTACGATCTGTGGTGGCATCCGTAAAAGCTCCTTTTTTATGCCCGAACATTTCACTTTCAAATAGACTTTGAGAGATCCCTCCGAGATTCACTTTCACAAACGGCTGCTTGATACGCTGGCTATTGACATGTATAGCTTCTGCTATAAGTTCCTTGCCTGTACCGCTTTCTCCTGTAATAAGTACCGATGCATTGGTTCGGGCAATGCGCCCTACCGTATTCAACACATCGGTCAGAGCTCTCGATCTTCCTATAATATTATTTCTTATCAACGCATCCGTCTGCTTCTGTTCTTCCTCTTTATTTTTAGGCATGACGGTTAATTCCAATGCCGTTTCTATTCGCTGCAACAAAGCAGCATTATTCCAGGGTTTGGTAATAAAGTCGAATGCTCCGGCTTGCATACCCTGCACAGCTAATTGAATGCTACCCCAAGCAGTCATTAAGATGACGGGAGTATCGGGGCGAAAAAGCTTCACTTGTTTAAGCAGGGTAAGACCTTCTTCTCCCGTTGTGGTAAGTGAAAAATTCATATCCATCAGCACTAACCTGGGAGAAACAGTACGAACTACATCCATCGCTTCTTTGGGAGAAGCCACGGGCTCAACCTCATAACCCGCTCGTTTCAGCATAAAGCTAAGAGAAGAACGTATAGCCGAATCATCATCTATAATTAAAATCATAAAAGCTTCTTTATGTATAAACCTGAGATATATAAAACAAAAATACTAAAATTATTGTACGTCCTTACTATTTACGTACAACTTCTTCAAAATCAACGCCCAATTCGGCATTCGTACTAAAATCCCATAGAGTAAGGCTTCTGATCTGATAAAAATAATACCAGTAGTAATACAACTCTGAAATATGCTTCTGCCTAGCATCGTCTTTTGAAGTTTGGGCATCGTTCAAGTCGAGCGTATTGATTTTGCCTATAAGAAAAGTTTCAATACTTGTTTTATAACGTTGTTGAGCAATGCGGTCAGCCTCATCGGCAATCATAAGCTGTGCCGCCTGATTATTAAAATGTTCCACCAGCAGAAAGATATCCTGATTAAAACTGATTTGTTCCTGGCGAATCTTCGAAGCAATCACCTCTCGATTACTCTGTGCTACTTTCACCTTTCCACGTCGTTTCCCCCAATCAAGAATTGGTATTGTAACTCCCACCTGAACAATATTATTGTCAAGAAGATCACGATAGGATGAAGAAAGAGTTTTGTTCAAGCCTGTATAACCCACACTTGCAAAAAGATTAATGCTACGCAAATTACCTTTGGCTGTAGCCACAGCATAATCAGCCTCAAGCTGTCTGCGACGTATATTCTTTGCAAACGAATTCCGCTCAAGTGATTTACTAAGCACCATATTATATTCTATTTGTACATCAGGAACGGATTCAGGGACAATCGGCTGCAAAGCTTGCTCTTCAGGCAACCCAAGAAAAGCCCTTAATTGAAACATTTTAGCATTCAGAGTACTTTCAGCATCTGTCACCGAAGCTTTGGCTTTTAGAGCAGTCAGCTTCAATTGCAGTAGCTCATTCTCCGAAATTTGTCCCATTTTTCGCTTAGCCCCTGCTACTTCATAAAGACGATCAGCATTCCGAAGGTTCTGTTGTGCTGTGCCCAAGGTTTCTTTAGCCAACAACAGTTCAAAAAAATAAGTAATTGTTTTCATTGTCACTTCTTCGGTAGCAGTAATGAAAGCCGCCTTGGCTTCATCGTAACGCACCGGCTCTATACGACGATTCCACTTAAGGCTATTCACTCCAAAAACAGGTTGAGTAAGCTCTAATCCTACCGGAACCGACATAAATTGTTTTTCACCACCAGAACCCAACTGCTTAATATAATCCAAAGACGAAGTTAAAGATAATTTCCCGCCAGTCAACCAAACATTCTGATCAATAGACAGTTCACCCGACAACCCTAGCGTATTGTTACGAACATACGTATATGAACCGTCCGACTCTTGGTAAGCACTGTAAGACTTGTTATAATTAGGTAGTGTGCCTGTGAGACTTACCTCGGGTAAAAGATCAGCCCGAAATGTTCGATACTCCCAATAGGCCGTTTTGAGTTCATTTAGAGCCACTGCCGCATCAACAGATTGTGTTCTTGCCAAAGCGATCGCTTCTGAAAGTGTTATGGTTCGCTCCGTTTGTGCATCCAGCGTCAACGGAAATAAGAGAACCGCAAGTATAAATGATAAATTCTTTATTTTCATAAAAACATAGTTTCTTGAAAAAAGAATAGTCAAAGGTTGTGCCAGAGAGGTAACAATCTTACTTACAGCAATTTACAAATCCATCCTACTGTTCGAAAATGAACACTTTGTCCGCAGATGAACGAACTAGCTAATATTGATGATCAGGAATACGAATCGTAAATCGACTTCCCTTTCCTTTTTCGGAGCTAACATTAATCTCTCCATGCATACGTTCTACTATGGTCCTACAAATACTAAGTCCCAAGCCAGCTCCCTGTGAAAAGTTGTCCACTTTATAAAAACGATCAAAAATACGCTTCTGATCTTCTACCGAAATACCCGATCCGGTATCTTCTACAAACAGAGTTATATATTCCGGTTCCTCAAGCAAATAACCAAAAGTAATCGATCCGTGTTTAGTAAATTTAGCAGCATTATTTATAAGATTGTTTAATAATTGCTTTATCCTTGTAGGATCAGTCAGAATATTTTTTTGCTGATCTTCGGGTAGTACCTTTATTAAAGAGACTCCTGTCGTCATATTCAGCCGTTGAGACTGATATATTTCGTCCATGATCATAGATAAGTTAAAGCTAGATAATTGAAAATCTATCGTTCCAGACTCAATACGTGACATATCTAATATATCATTAATGAGACTAAGGAGTAATTCGCAATTTGCATTTATAGTAATAACAAACTGCGATATTTCTTCATCACTGAACGAATGAATATCTTTTAATAAATCAGAGAAACCTACAATGGAATTAAGTGGAGTACGAATTTCATGACTGATATTTGCCAGAAATGCAGTTTTCAAGTTATCGGCCTGTAATGCTCTATCTCTGGCCGCAATTAGCTCTGCCTCTGTGTTTTTGTGTCGCTGAATACTTTGGCAAACACCCAGTATAGAATAAGGCACATCAGTAGTAAGCCCAGTAAAAACAGACATACGAGATTCCCACCACTCAAAATCACCTTTCATATTGCAGATTCTAAAAGTTTGCCTAAGACTTTTTCTCTCTCCACTCAGAACAGTTTCAAATCCCAATAAAACTTCTTCCAAATGATCGGAATGGATTAATTTCTTGATTCGATCGTACATAACGTATTTCTCGTTTTCATCAAAACCAAATCGTATTAAAAAACCTGTCGGAAAGAAAAACATTTTTTTAGCTACATCATATTGCCAAGGGTAGATAGAACTATCCTCCACTGCCAAATGAAAAAATCTCTTCTGTAATTCTTCATCTGAAATGTTACGAAATGAAAGAGCAAATCCGCTCAACTGCGATTTCAAATAAATAGGAACGAATTCGCCGGATACGGGGAAATAATTATCTGTGCCCACCTCCTTCATAAAGGAGTTTTCGGGAATAACCAGACTTTCTCCTGTTTCACGCACTTTTTCCAATATCGAATAAAGAATATCCTGACCTTTATTGTAAATTTGAAGATAAGTTCCTGCCGAAAGTCCCACAAAAGATTCTCTGCCATCCATAGTCTTGATATTCAGCATTCTTGAAGCAGATCGATTCACGAAATGAATTTTAAAATCCCTTCCATAAGCAATCACACCATCATGTATCGAGTGAAAAATATTATCAAATTCATTTCGCTGATCAACCATCCTGTTTTGAAGTAACAGCTTTGTTTGCACCTGTATTCGTCGGCGAAACTCACGACGATTGGCTCGAAAAAGTGCGATAACCACAAGAATGAGAAGAAAGAGCAAAGAGCCATATAAGAGAATAAACAATAATTTATACTTTTCCCAAGATGGTTCATTCATAATGACACTATCTTTGGGGACAACTTGTTTGGGTACGTTGAAAAAGTCCAGCTGTTTATAATCAAAAGTAAGTTGCACATCACTCTGCGTATATCCCAAAGAAGAAACTTTCGTTCCCTGAAGTACATTCGCCGCACGTACTCCCGCTTCTCGAGCATCAGCATAAGAAGAAGGAGCCAATGAACAAAAGCCTCCTCGTGTCAGTGATTCATTACTGACAGTAAAGCAAGGAGCCTTCGATACTTTGGCGATAGAAGGCATAAACAGCCCCCAATAAGGCATGATCAGAATACTTTGAGAAGCAGCTTTAGATATCTGAATTTCATATAAAATATCAGTCATCTGATCAGTATGAATATTAAACTGGCACATCTGGTAGTCAGGATTGTTTTTGGCAAACAGCCCCCATTGTGACTCAAACTCTGCCAAAGAAGCACGTCCTAAGAAGGTGCCGTCACTCACAACGACAATCTTCTTTCGAGTCGGAAACATCTGCCGAGCAGTCTCAAGCAAACGAAAAAAAGGTTTTGGATTTTGAAATCCTGTAGTATTAGTATAACTATTTAAAACACGTTGATTAGGATATTCTACTCCAAAATAAACTATCGGGATTTGTTTAGGCAATGAATCTCCACAAACAAGCAAGCTATACAAAGCTTCATCGTTAGCGGCAACGATCAAGTCGGTTCCTCTCTTATCAGCACGACGACAGATACGACGCATTATTTGCTCTTCGGGCACATCATTCCAATAACGCGCATTCAGGTATTCTGTCGTGATCTCAACTTCTATTCCTCCTTCTTCGAAACCTTTACGCAATCCTTTATACCGTTCTTTTGCCCAACTATCTGACTCAGTATAAGATTGTATAAATAGTATTTTGTAACTCCGTTCCTTAGCAGCAACACTAAGAGAGATAGTAACTATGACCAAGATCAGAGTTAACCGGTATAGCATGTTCATTCAGTGGTGTGTGGCTTTAATATGGTGATTATTGCCGCAAAGATAACTTATAATTTATTTTAGATACATTATATAACGGCCTAAATTCATCTCATTTTAATTAAAAAAGGCTTTATTCTTCACGTAAAGCCTCTGCAGGACTGATATGCATCGCTTGATAAGCCGGGTAACAACAACCCGCAAACAGCATTAACAACATCAGTAGATAGGTAGCTAATACAGTAATCAGGAAACGACCTGCTGAAAAGTCAGTCAACGTGTTTATGGTAAGATCCGCATAAACGATATTCCCCGCAATCAAAAGTGCCGGTATAGAAGCCAATAACAATAAAATGAGACCTTCATTAAACAGAAGCCACATAACACCAAATCGAGAAGATCCCACGGCTATACGCAATCCAATCTCTCCGCGGCGCTGGCGCGTACGAAACCAAAATGTACCCATAATACCTAAGAAAACGATAAAAACGAAGAAAACGGCCACACTAAATGCCAGTCTTAGATAAACTGTAGTACCTTGCTCTACATCATATACTTGCTTCATCTCGTCGTACGAATGCACTTCGCTGAGGTAAAAAGAACCCATATTAAGACGAGATTTCATTTCTCTCATAAAACGATCAGGAAATCCAGATACAAGATCAGAACGTACACGAATAGCAAAATACGGAACAGCATACTCAAGTATATGCGCATCAAGAGGTACATATATAAAATCTTCGTAACGAGCATAATCATCGAGTTTCGTCAAAGGTAAAATGCCACTCAACCGATAGGTCGTTTCTTCACTTCCATATTTACGAGCATAATAGTCGTAGAAACGAGCACCTAAAGGGGCTTTGCCATGAAAAAGAGAATCTGATAAAGAGGCTGTTATAAAAGCCGCAGATGGATGCTGTTGCTCATCCCATCCAGTACGACTGCCTTCAAGAAGTTTCACCTGAAATACATCCAAATAAGAAGAAGAAATATAGCGTATCTTAGCGCCATAAACTTTTGCTGTATCCTCTTCAACAGAATATCCCTGAAACATAGAGTTATCGGTATAAGGTTTAGAGCCAGCATAATAGCAAACAGATTCCACCCCAGGATATTCGCCAATTCGGCGATAAATTTCCAACAAATATTCTTTCGAGTGGCTTCGCACAGCAGGATCTTTTTCTAATATCGGATTCCTCTCAATTCTCACATCGAATACATTCTCTGTATCATATCCCTTTGGATATGAACCTGCACGAAGGTAATTCCAAGCAACATCCAAAGTAAACCACAATAGAACAAACACTATCATCAATTCCATGAACAACCATGCATTTGCACGTCTCTGGTTCCATAGCTGTTTCAATATCATTTTCATAAATCATTCTCCTTTAATTGCGTCTGTTATCACTTTGCGAGAAGCTAACCACGCAGGTACAAATACAGAAAGTATATTAAACAGAAGACACATTAGCAATACCACAACGAAGACAGACGGACGAAGAAGCATTCTACCTGTAAGACCAAGCGATCCAGATATTATATCCGCTCCACCCAAAAGCCATAACTGACTTAAGAAAAGGGCAACATACGAGAACAATAAACCAAGCATGCCTCCAATAAGGGTCAATACGAAGTTTTCTGTTAGGAGTTGATTTAGCACCACCCATTTTGAAGCCCCATAGGCCTTTCGCACGCCAATTTCTGCTGCCCGATGCCTTATTTGACTTTGCATCAACCCTGAAATATTTATAGCTGGTATTATCAACAATATGGCAATAAGCAAAGCAAATACGAGTGGAGCACTTATTTCTTTATTTTGAAAAAACATTTCTTGCGTATGCTTCCGATAACCATCTAGATTAAAAATAAAATCAGGCTGACTGGAATTCAGTTGGTTAACTCGCTTATCAACAGCCTTAGCAACTTCTGTTTCCGACGATTTTCTGCTCCTAACAAGAATAGCCAAATAGTTTCCCCGTAAACCATTAGAACCATCATCATAAACTTTGTTCGACGAAACCGATAATGGCAACCATATTTCGGAATAAGCTTTTGTAAACAATGAGCTCACGTTTGCAACCACCCCCACCACACGATAAGATAGAAAGTTCACTTGGATATCACGTCCTACAGCATCCATCGTATGAAATAATTCTCGAGCCGTCTGTTCACTAATAACCGCCACTTTTCTTTGTGCGTCAAACTCCTCTTTACCAAAAGCTCTTCCTGAGATAAAGTTATATTTCATAACCTTAAACCAAGTAGCATCTGCAAATCGAACAGTACGCCTCTTGTCTGCCCCATCTGATAGTGCAGAGCATGGATATTTAACCAGAGAGGTGTAGTAAGTTACTAAATCGACACCAAGCAATGAATCAAACAGAACATGCGCCGTATGTTCGGACATCCCTCCGGAAGCATTGGAATGATCTATTGTTCTGTAAGAATATCCTTGTCCGGAATAAATCATTCTACTGCGAAACATTTCAGGGGCCATATCCGTTGTGCGAAGATCATAAACCATGTAAACCACCATCACAAATGTAATGGTCACAGCCGTGCAACCAATGCTAATGATGCTAAAAAAACGATTTTGCTTTAGCAACATCAAAGCTTGTTTAAATACCTGTTTATTCATAATTCGACTATTCTTCACGTAGAGCCTCTGCCGGTTGAATTTTCATTGCCTGCCGGGCAGGAAACCAGATACCAATCACAATCATTAAACTCATCAAAACGAAAGTGATGAATGTTGTAATAAGAAAACGCCCAACTGTCAAAAAGGAGCCGTTCATCTGAGGAATAAACTCAGCATAAGCAATATTAGCATCAATAAACAAGGCTATAATTGTAGCTGAGACCAATAGTAACAACCCTTCAATAATCAAACGGGCAAATACTTCCCTACGAGTGCTTCCGCAACTAACATGTAATGCCATTTCCGAACGACGTTGTTGTGTACGAAACCAGAATGTGCCTAACAAGCCTAGAAATATATTAAAAAGTAAGAACCCAATACCCCACATTTGATCACGAAGTTTATTCATATCATCCAATTGAAGCATACAACGAATATCATCTAATGATCTAACGTCTTCAAATAGCAGATTGCCAATAGTAAATTGACTGCGAGAAGCATTCCGTAACCTGTCGATAAAACCCGGTGGGCAATCAGGACGAGTACGAATACAAAGTTCTAGAAACCGCACATCATTCTCTGTAAGATTAACAGCCGATGCCTCGCTATAGATTTGCATTACATAACGACAATCATATGTAGAAACAAAATCATTAAAACGCACAGGTTTAGTTACAGCAACGACTGGCCATACTTTTGTCGTATCTGCAGATAAGTAAACTGAACGCCCCGCTATATCCTTTCCTTTTAATCCATATTTAGCAGTCAATAAATTTTCACCAACTATAAGAACTCCTTCTTTTAAAAGAGTGGCAAGCTTTTCAGGCGTTTCTCCATTAGATCCATGATATCTAAAAACCCGAAGGAAATCTGGTGAAACCTTATATATTCTGCATTCCTCTCCCATTGTGTCAATTTTCGCATATGTACCACTCCAAGAGCCATTGTACGGGAAAGAATTATACGAAAGGCTAACAGCCTCTACATCAGGAAAATGGCGAAGCCGTTTCAGTAATTCTAATATATCACTGCCAGCTTTGACATTTCTGGTCGACGGGTCAATATAATCGGGACTTTTAGGTGTCATTGTTCCCACACGAATCCAATATGTATTAGAAATATCGAATCCACGAGGTTCAAAATATGTATTCAAAGTAACATAAGAAGTATCAACGACGAACCAAAGCACCACACTTACAAGCAATAGTTCTAACCATATCCAAGCGTTAGATCGACGTTCATTCCATATTTGTCTAAAAAGTATCTTATTCATAACATTCAGAATTTAATGATTGCTCAATGCATCAGTAATAGAAACCCGTGACGCTTTCCATGCAGGAATACCGGAACTAAGCAAATTCATCAACAGGCAGAAAAGCAAAGCATAACCAAAAGTAGAAAAGTGCATCAGCATCATTATATCTACTGAAGGAGAAGAATTTAACAATGACAATGTAGATGAAGCAAAGAGCGAAGGACCAAAAATAAGAGCAAAAGCATAACAAAAGATTAGTCCAATAAGACCCGAAAGAAATGTCAAGATTAGATTTTCAAAAAGTACTTGCCACATTATATCTCCTCTCGTAGACCCAAAAGAACGACGTATACCTATTTCCGTTATGCGTTTACGCAGACGACTCTGTGTCATAGAACTAAGATTTATTGCTGGAATAAGCAGTAGAAGCGCATAAATAAGAAAACGTTTATTACATTCAGCATTCAGATCAGGAGTAGCATTGGCCCATTTATGAATAACACTTACCTCTTGTGTGTCTGGCTGATTACGATAAGCTATCTCTTGTTCAGCCAAACCCTCGTTATACTTCAAACGTAAGCGTTCACATTCCTTACGTATAGCCGGAAAATCATCTTTACTATGAGCCAATATTGAGACCCGGAACGTACCCATTACATCATTATACCATGACATACCCCCTATATCAGTTGATTTATAAGGTATCCAAACCTGAGCATAAGCATTATTGGCCAAAGTACTAACATCATGAACCACACCACAAATCTTAAAAGGAGCGTGATTCAGGTTAATTTGACGACCGATTACAGCCGTCAGACCATATAAGGCACGAGCTACACTTTCATTAATAACGGCCACAGGAAGTCCGGCCTCAGAAGAAGCCTCATCAAAAGGCTTACCATCAACAAAAGATAAGTCAAACACCTTGAAAAATTGCTCATCAGTTTGTTTCATATCAACACTAAATTCTTTTCCTTTAGGAATATTAGCTTGCATGGTATGTTCAATAGTATAAATTGTCACTGCTTCCGGAGTAGCCAATGCCCGAAAACACTGACGAGCTGTTTGAGCACTCATTGGACCATTACTTGAATTATCAATATTACTACCTTTTTGATAGCAAGTCATCCATTTTACGTGAAGCATGCGATTACGATTCGATTCAGGAGCATAAGGCTCTGTCTTTATTTGCTGCATAAGCACGATAACCATAATAAGACAGATAGCAAGAGCTGTACCAAGAACCGAAATAGCTGATAGTAAGGGCTGTGCATGCAGCTGATAAAGAGCTTGTTTGAAATATTGTTTAATCATTGCACACTATATATATTTATGAAAAATTCATTTATTGCACTTGCCGACCATCAAAGAATCTCACCGTGCGACTTGTCTGCTTGGCCTGTTCTTCATTGTGTGTCACCATCACAATAGTACGCCCGTCTTCTTTGTTCAGTTGATGAAGAAGTTGCATCACTTCAGCTCCCATCTTTGAATCTAGGTTACCCGTAGGCTCATCAGCAAGAATAATATCCGGATTACCTATAATAGCACGAGCAACAGCTACACGTTGACACTGTCCACCCGACAGTTGTGTAGGAAAATGGCGCATACGATGGCTAAGCCCCACCTTCTCAAGCACCTCTTGCGCCAAACGTTTACGTTCAGAAGCCGATACACGACGATACAGAAGAGGCAATTCCACATTATCAAGTACATTCAGGGAATTTATCAAATGAAAAGATTGAAAGACAAAGCCCAATGATTTATTACGAAAAGCAGCCAATGCTTTGTCTTTCATACCTTCGATGTTTGTCCCATTTATTTCTATGCGGCCACTAGTCGGAGCATCCAGCAAGCCAATGATATTGAGTAACGTAGATTTACCACAACCAGACGGTCCCATGATAGAGAGAAACTCTCCACGATCTATCGTTAAATTTACATTTTCAAGAGCAGCCGTTTCAATTTCGTTTGTACGGTAAATTTTTGAAAGAGAAGTTAGTGTAATCATAATCTTGTATTTTTAAATTTATTTATATTTTGAATTATTATTCTTCGTGCAATGCCTCAGCAGGCTGTATTTTCATAGCCTGCCGAGCAGGAAACCAGATACCAATAAACAATGTAAGCGTTAATAGTGTATACGTCATTGCCAATCCAACAACAAAACGCCTCAAAGTAAACTCAACCGGACTAGTAGATACCATCTCAGCATAGCCCAAGTTCCATGCCACAACAATAGCAGGGAGAAATGAGAGAGTAAGCAATAACATTCCTTCTCCCAAGAGCAGGCGACGAATATTCAATGCCGAACTACCAATTGCAATACGCAAGCCCAATTCCGGCTGACGTTGCTGCGTACGGAACCAGAAAGTGCCCAATACGGCAAGAAATACATTGAGCAGAAAAAATACGGCTACAGCTAAATACGTATATAGTTCATTACGATAATCTTTCAAATGCTCATCTCTATAGTCAGACATCGGTCGTATATCTTCCAAATAAAGATTACCAATCATTAGCTGTGTGCGCATTTGTTTTCTGAATGTGCGCACAAACTCTTTATTATCAGCATCCTGTTTTATACGAATATAAACACCAAGCCATGGTATATCAGTATATTCCAAGCCTTTACCAATAGCTGTACTAATTGCCATATAAGTAGCAGATTGATGGCCGGTAAACTCATTATATTTCTGATCCTCGCAAATAGCAGATATACGCACACTATCTCCGTTAGAATGATTCTTCACCATTTTCCCCACTGCATTTTGTCCCGGAAAAAGTCTTTTGGCCAGCTTTTCAGCAATAATAATATCTGTTAGATTCATTTTTTTAGTAAGCTCTTCGGGTGACGAACCATCAGCTCCATGCACGCGAAAGACTCGGAAATAATCAGGATCGACAGAGCGTATCCACGTCCAAGCCGTTATCGTATCATAGGTGAGCGAAGCCGATGCATTCGCCCATACATAATGCTTATGCATTTGAGTAACACAAGCCGATTCAACCGACGGATTATGCCGCAAACGTTCTAAAAATAAATTAAGATCTCCTTCAGCAGCTTTGGTGTGTATACTATCCGATTGATAATGGGAGCTCTCAGGAGAATAAACACCAACATTCAGGCTGTAAACATGATGCCAATCGAAACCTAGACTACGAGTCTGGTTTACCCCTATTGCATACAGATAATCCAGTGCATACCACAAGCATGAAGAAATAACAAATAATCCGCAAACCAGCCATATATTCTGGCGTCGGCTATTCCACAACAATTTAAGAATATGTCCAAACATTACTAATTCCTTTCGTTTAAAGCATTAACAATCGTAGTACGAGCCACTTTCCAAGCCGGAATACCCGCAGAAAGCAAATTAAGAACAAGACAGAATATAAGTGATACAAAAAATATCCATAGACTTATCATGCTTCCATTCATTGTTGCTTCTCCCCCAAGGTCGGAAGCCAAAAGCCAAGCAGAAAGTATCCAGATACCTACATAAGCAAATAGAAGTCCGAACATCCCCCCGATAAGCGTGAGAAGAAAATTTTCGCTGAGCACCTGCCATAATAGACTCCATTTGGTGGCCCCAAAAGCTTTACGTACCCCTAGTTCTGAAATACGCTTACGCATTCTGCTCTGTGTAAGCCCTGATAGGTTAATAGCAGGAACTAATAAGATAATGAAAATAATCACGCAATAACGGATGATGACCTTGGCTGGAGGAGTACCGCCATTCGAAAATTTGTGAAGCATTTGAGTGAAAAAATCATCCGGTTGATCCATAATATCAAGTTTATACTCTTTGCTATTCGCATTCATTTTTGCTATAGAAGAAGCTAATTCCGAACGGATTTTCGGAAAATCGTCTGCACTACGAGCCAGCAGAAAACACTTAAAGCTTCCTGTATGCCCCTCTCCCCAACCTGTAATATTTATACTGCAAATATTGCTATTCGTAGTATATGGCAGCCAAATTTCAGCATAGCTTTGTTCTGCAAACTTACTAACATCACGCACCACTCCAGAAACTGTAAATGCCACAAAGTTCAAATCCAAACGTCTTCCAATAGCTTCTTTTACACCACCAAATAATTTGCGGGCAGCACTTTCACAAATCACAGCTTGTTTCAAGCCTGATTTAAACGTAGCGGCATCATAGGGTTTACCAGCTAAGAAACCAAACTCAAACACTCGCCAAAAAGCATCATCCGTATAAAGTACTTCAGAATTGATTTCTTCATCCGTTCCCGGTACAGATGAAAGCATACGCCCATAAGTATACACAGCCGTTACAGCCTCGGGGGTAGTAAGAGGATAAAAAGCCTGCTGTATATCATAAAGAGAGAGACAGCTATAATTACGTTCGTCCTTATTTATTTTACTTACCGCACTGCCCCACTTCACGTATAAAGTCCGATCACGATTTACTTCTGGCTCATAATTGGCCGTTTTGGCTCTAAAAATAATGATGATCACCATAATAATAGCTATAGCCAACGCCGTGCCCGCTATCGAGATGAAACTCATTAACTTATTCTCTCTTAAGAGAATAAGAGCTTGTTTAAAATATTGCTTAATCATTTTATACGATATTTTTTAGACAGAGAAGTTAGTGTAATCATAATCTTTCATATTTTAAATTATTACTCTTCGTGCAATGCCTCAGCAGGCTGAATGTTCATAGCCCGAACAGCTGGAAACAAAATGCCAGTAACCATCATCAGAATAGTGAGTATTGAACTGATAAACACAGCCACCAAGAAGCGATCGAAACGTAGAAAAGCTCCTTCTTCCTCCAACGAAAAGCCAAAAGAAGTTCCTGCACTGATCATACCTCCTGTTGCATAAAAAATGTTCCAGGCTACAAGCATAGCAGGCAATAGAGCTAGGATAAAGAGTACTCCGCCTTCTCCAAGCAATAAAGTCAATAAGCGCTGACGACTGGCACCCAAAGCTAATCGCAAGGCGAGCTCAGGTTGTCTTTGGCGAGTACGGAAAAGAAAAGTACCCGTTACGCCAAGAAAAACGCTAAGTAGCAAGAAGCCAGCCATCAAGATATTCATACGTATCGCTTTTACTCCTGATGAAATAAGATCAGAACGAAGGTATTCAAGCGAACGGATGTCTCTGATATATAAATTCCCTACTCCAAGTTTGGAACTATACTCTGTAAGAAATTTCTCGGGTAAATCAGAGCGATCTGCTTCTGGATACATACGAAGACATATCTCTACCATCTCAAGGTTCTCGCTATTGATACCTGTTTCAATTGTTTTATCAGTCAAAAGGGTATAAACAGAAGGTGTACAGCCATAAAATTCAGCATAACTCACCGGAGTGGAAATAGCCGAAATTTTTGCCTGTTCACCTAACTGAGAGAAAACAATCGATCTACCTGTAGCATTAGTAATAATAGGGAACATCTTGCGAGCCGCATCCTGAGTCAAGATAACCGATGTATCAGTAAGCTTACCACGCAGAAAAGCTCCATCCGATTCTTTGATACGAAAAACATCAAAAAAAGAATCGCTTACCCGATACCATAACAATCGGGTAGCAGTTGTATCCACAGACGCTTGTACATAAGTGCTCATTCCATTATAAGGATGAGCAGTAAGCGAAAGAGAAATCCCTTCTACACCTTCGAGGTGCCGCAAACGTTCCACTAATTTGAGAAGATTGGTTCCCGTTTGTGAATCTTTAGTTTGAGACACAATATATCCCTCGGCGTCTGAGTCACGTTCCGCAACATCCAAACGATAAGTGTGACTAATGTCAAACCCCAGTGGGGCAGCATAGAAACAATAGTTATTGTAGAGCGACAATGCTACATACCAAAGACAGAGAATGACTAATATCAACTCAACCCACAACCAAGCATTATGCTTCCGCTGATTCCAAACCAAATGTATAAGGTGTTTTAGCATTTCATCAGAGTTTATTCGTTACTAATAGCTTTCACAATACCTGCTGAAGATCCGCGCCAAGCGGGTATACCGGCACTCAACAAATTGAGGACAAGACAAAAGAGTATTGCCAAGAAGAGTATCCACGGATTTAGATAGAGAGAAAAGTCCAGATCAGGTTTAATGTGCATTCCAAAATAAGCTGTAGACCCCAATGCCCAATCACGGCAGAGAGAAAGTCCCACATAACTAAGTAACACTCCTAGTAATCCACCAAGTATAGAAAGCAATAAATTCTCTATCAGAATCTGCTGCATCAACTCCATTCGAGTAGCTCCGTAGGCTCGACGTACTCCTATCTCAGGCATACGTTGGTAAATGCGGCTCAAAGTTAGTCCTGATATATTCACTGCCGGAACAATTAAAAGCATTATTACAGTAAGAATGAACTTCATAACTAACGACACGGTATCCGGATCTCCCGGTCCAAAGCGCCCCATCTCCACGAGTTTCGTGTCAGGCTGGCTTCTTAAATTTAGCTCATATTCCCGTAACGAAGCATTGTAAACCCTCACTCTTTGTTCTATTTCTGCACGAATAGCAGGAAAATCACTTGAACGATGTGCCAGAATAAAAGCTTTATAATTGCCTGAAATTTCTTCCGCCCATGGATTCCGACGGATTTGTCCTGCTGTATAAGGAATCCAAACTTGTGCGTAAGCATCCGTTGCCAGAGTAGAAACATCATCCACCACCGCACAAACAGTAAAAGGATGGTAGTCAAGCGTAACTGTTTTCCCTACAGCAACATTGGCACCACCGAAAAGCATACGTGCCATACTTTCTGATATCACCGCTTTATGAATTGCGGCATCAAGATCAACACGATCATAAACCTTGCCACTCATGATATGAAAACGAAACACTTTCCAAAATTGATCATCAGTAAAAAGAGTACTACACCGTGTTGCCTTACTCCCTCCCGGCAATGCTGCCAATCGGGTCTGTAAGGGAGAAACAACGCTAACAACCTCCGGCGTTTTAAGCGAACGGAAACAAACATCTGCCGTTTTCAACGAAAGATATCCATTACCGTTATTCTCGTGAGTCTCTTTTTTTTGAATACCTGCCCACTTCACATAAAGCGTACGGTTGCGGTTCACTTCAGGCCCATAGTTCATTATCCGGGATTGGAACGCTACCACTAACATCATAATGAGAGAAATCGCTAAAGCTGTTCCTATTATAGAAATGCTACTGAATAAAAGATTCTGTTTCAATAATTGCCATGCTTGCTTCAAGTATAATCTCACCATAATGCAGATGTATTTAATTTCTCTTTCAGTCGATGTATGCTAAATTCTATTTTACCTTCAGTTTATTCTTATTCTTGTAAGAGGTCATGTCCGAAACCACAACTTTGTCACCCTGCTTCAAGCCACTGAGCACCTCTACGTATTCAAAATTAGAATCACCCAATTGCACTTTCCGCTTCACAATCTCATCCGAAGAAGTCTGTACAAAGAGTTCATACTCTCCACGACCTACGTAGAACGATGCATTGGCAATGCGCATCACACCTTCTTTCACCGCATTCATTACGTACACATCTACTTTTAAACCTGAGCGGAGACGTTTGTTGTTATCTTCGGCCAACTGCACGGTAAATGAGATCACACCATTTTTCGACAATGGGGTCACGCTAGACACTGTTCCTTCCAACTTCTCACTTCCAATCTTCACGATGGCCTTGCCACCTGCCGACACACGATCTCCGTACGTATCGGCTATCTCACCTTCCACCTTAAAATGGCTCAAATCTGAAATAATAGCTACTTGTCCACCTTGTGGCACTTGTGCACCCACCTGATTATTAATATAGGTAAGGATCGCTTTGCGTGGAGAGCGAATTTGCGCATCGTCTAGTGTACGCTTCATTTCGGCCAATGATTTTCTAAATATATTAAAGTCTAGTTCTTGTACTTTTAACTCCGCAGCCCGCACCTGCTTTTCGTTGGCATATTGTTGCCTCAACTGTTCATATTCCAACTGAGCCACGTTATAACTCAGTTCAGCCTGACGTACTTTATCTGTGGTGCCTGCACCAAGACTATCCAGATAGTATTCATTGCGCAACTCCACCTTCATGCGGTTCAGTTTCATGGCAGAAACCTTAATCTGCATCGCCATATCATTCAGTTTCGTCTGATTGTTTACCTTCAGCTGATCCAGTTTATAACGACGCATCTGCTCTTCATCCAATAATTTTTTATAATCCGTCTCAGCACTTTGCAAATCCAACTTCAAGATAGGAGTACCCATATCGACCGAGTCCCCCCCCTTGCGATAAACTTCAACTATTCGACTATTAATAGGCGAATTAATGATCTCTTCGAAAGCCGGTGCAACCTTTCCGGAAGCGCTAGCGCTCACTTCAATCGTTCCTTTGTCAACGGTAGAAAATATCAAATCTTTTCTGATAACCCCCGTACGCATTAGCGAAATAAGCACGCTAATAGCAACAATGCATACAATGCCGATTATAGAGAATCGAATGATCTTCTTATTACGCTCTTTGAGGCGTTCTTTTTTAGGAATCTCTCTGTCCATGCTATGATTGATTATTAAATTCAATTTAGAATACACATTTTTTAATATCAATCGCTATGCCAAAGAGCCAACTAGCTGAAATACAGGTGATAATAAAAAAAGAAAGGTGTTCGTTTCCGAACACCTTGTACGTTTTTGCAGTATTTAAAGAAGCAATAACATCATTACCTCAATCGCAATCTATCGCCCACTTCAGGCACATAATCCGGTTCTTTGCGGTTCATCTTATATAGATTCTTCAAACGAATGCCATATTTTTGAGAAATGGTATGCATGGAATCACCATCTCTTACCACATGTACCACATAAGCCTTAGCTGCCTTCTTGTTTTTAGCATGAAGATAGATAATGTCTCCGTCGGTTATCGTATAATCTTTTTGCAAATCGTTATACTTCACAAGCTTTCTACTACTAATATCAAACTCTTTTGATAGACTTTCAAAAGTATCGCCTCTACGAGCTATGACATAAGCCAAATCGTTGGCCAAGTAAACTTGATGAGAGTTAAAAGTAATATATTCCTCTTTTTTATGAGCAGACCTGCCATGATGACGTTCAGTATCATATTTGTATAGTTCATAATCTTCTATTATAGTAATTAACCGATTAGCATACGACGGATCTGTGGCATAACCGGCCTGTTTCAATCCTCGGGCCCAAGCTTTATAATCGGTTATATCCAAACGGAACAAAAAAGCATAACGTGCTCCCTTTCTCAAAAACAACGAATGATCTTCGTACGAATCAACAGGATCGTCATAAGCACGAAAGCATTCTTGTCGCGCATCATCATCGTGCCTCACCGTAGGACCGCGCCAGTTACCACACTTAATGCCAAAGTGATTATTACTCTTACGAGCCAATTCGCTATATCCGGCTCCACTCTCAAGCAATCCCTGTGCTAAAGTAATGCTCGCAGGTATCTTATGAATCTTCATTTGCTCTACAGCAAGTGAATTATATCTGTCAATATACTCTGTATAACGTTGATTTTTTCGTTGCGCCTGCGCACTAGTGACAGCAAAAGCAGATAAAAGGGTAAAAAGTATAATACTTATATACGTTTTTTGATACATTTCGTTGGCCATTCATTGAAGTTATTGGTAATCAAGGTACAAAAATCATAAAAATTATCCGGATTATCAATCTCTTTGTTAACTTTGTCACCCCAACTCTAAAAAACAGAACGAATTATGAAAGAGCTCACTATCACCGCCGTACTTAAAGTATATCAATACGATGAACTCTCGGAAATAGATCATGCTTTGGTTTGTGCAGCCATGGATGCCACTGCTCGAAGCTATGCACCTTATTCTCATTTTAGGGTTGGAGCTGCTGCCCGATTGGCCAACGGAGTAATGATAACCGGAACCAACCAGGAGAATGCCGCTTATCCTTCAGGGATTTGTGCAGAACGCACTACCTTATTCTACGCCAATTCGCAATATCCAGATCAGGCAGTGACTACACTTGCCATTGCTGCCCGCACTGAAACAGATTTTATCTCATCTCCCATCCCTCCTTGTGGCGCTTGTCGGCAAGTGATACTCGAAACGGAGATGCGTTACAAACAACCCATTCGCATTCTGCTTTATGGCAGGGAAGCTATCTACGAAGTAAAAAGTATTAAAGATTTGCTTCCCCTGTCATTTGATGGATCAGAGCTTTAAAAATTATCCACCTTTCCGATAAATAAGATTGTACCCGTGCTATTTTCGCGTATGGCATAAATAAATGGTTGGTCAACAAAAAAATCAATTGTTGATTCCGGTCCTACAGATGTAACCTCTCCAACAACAACTGTGATTGCTGCCGCTTCTGTCCCCTCTTCATTCACTTCCACAAATGTTTTGTGCACAACTTGCGTTATGTAAAGTGGCGCTAAGCTACACATTTTACTAAAATTAGCTTCATCTGGATTAAATGCCTGCTTCATGCCCATAGCTGGTAATATCTCTTTGTGCATATCATAAGCATATTCACCTTTAAAGCGTGGAAGTCTCACCACCACCTTGTGGTTGCTCAATCTATCTAGCATTGTACTCCATGAATCCGCCGTCAGAGTCGGAAACAAATCGTTCATTTTTTTTCCATTGTTAGGTAATAAAATGACCATACTGAACGCATTATTTCCATACGGCAAACTCAAACAACGCCAATTTTCATTATCCGTATATCCAAAACTACTCTCCTGAATCATCATCTTAACAATTGGTCTTTTCCCATCTGCATTGGCAAAAAGAGCATCAACAGTGTTCTTCGCATCAAACGTTGAACGCCATTTACCTTTAAAATACAATGCATTAATCAAAGCAAATTTTGTTTCAGAAGCCAACTGATCCAACGCTTTAGGAATTTTTCCCTTCGTCTTTTCACTGCACCAAGTGTTTATCTTTCCAAGAGTCGCAGGAGACGAAAAGTCGACTTCTTCTACTGTTGCATTATAATTATTCTGATTTACCTCTATAAATGATTTCTCCAGTGGCAAGTCTTTAGTCGTCCAGATAGAGTTGGCTATCAGTAGTTCAGTTGTAGGATCAACTTTCAACAAGGCTTCACTCAACGATTTTGAATACTCATTAATCTCGCTCGGAGTATATCCTTCATTGCCTAGCATTTGCTGCATTTCACTCTTAGTTGTGCCATCGGCCCCATTCCATGTCATGTTCAACGCCATGTTGACACTCAGAGGAGAAACCAACACATTACCGTCCGATTTTTCAACCGTCGTTTTAAAAAGATTGATAGCAAATAGATTGTTTGTGTTCATCTTGCTGTCAAAGTCCGATTTAAGAACAATAGGCTCAGCATCAGGAACTTGTTTGGAGTTTGAATCATCTGATGAACAAGACATAGCCCATAACAACGGGCTGACTAGCATAAGTTTTAAAAAGTCTTTCATAGGTTATTATTTAAAAAGTCTAGCAATAATATATTACGTAAATGCAAGAGAAATAAAAATACTGCATGAATAATCATAATATTTGGAATTAGTTGATTAAGCCTCTCTAATATTATTTATACTTAAAAGTCTTGCTATATTTGCCAATAGTTTTAAGTATGATTAAACAAAGACTTAAGCATGAAACTTCAACACTTATTATTAATAGCTTTCTTATCGGTATTCTCTTTAAACTTAAGTGCTCAGAACAAAGAGGTATTTGATAAAATAACTGTAGCTCCGGGCATAGAGGTAGTCAAACTGTCAAGTAAGGCTTACTTTTATGTGTCTTATGATGATATGGGAAGCTTTGGTATAGTGCCGTGCAACGGACTCATTTTGGTTAACAACGGTGAGGCGGCTTTGCTCGATACGCCGGCCAACGACGAACGAACTGCCATGCTTATGAATTGGATTGAACAAGGATTGCAGGCCAAACTGACTACATTTATTCCCAACCATTGGCATGGCGATTGCTTGGGTGGGCTCTCTTACTTGCAGAAAAAAGGAGTGAAATCGTATGCCAACCAAATGACAATTGATTTAACACGCGAAAAGAAATTACCCATACCCGATTATGGGTTCACCGATTCACTCACCGTGAAGTTGGGTGATATGGATTTGTGTTGTTATTATCCGGGAGGCGGACACTCTACAGACAATATTGTGGTGTGGATTCCTTCCGAGAAAATTCTTTTTGGAGGCTGCATGGTGAAGGAGGTTGCTGCCACTGGATTAGGAAACTTGTCGGATGCAGCAGTGAACGAGTGGCCTTCAACCATTAATAAAGTAATCAATAAATATCCCGATGCACGTATTGTTATACCCGGGCACGGTGCAATAGGTGGCAGAGAATTATTATTGCACACACGCGTGCTGCTTGAAAACAAGAATAAATAGTGATGTATCTAAAAACACGTCACTACTTATTACTACATCTTTATATTTATCGTGTAACTGAATGTTATTTCGGAGAAAGTCCGTTTTTAAAAAACTGATAATTTTCTTCTATTATTTCCGGAGTATCTGCTTCTAAGGCATATAGAATTTCACGGCAAAACTCCAATGGAGCAGCTCCGTTGGCAGTAACAATATTCCCGTCTCTTACGGCTTGCTCGTTGATATAATTGGCTTCACCTGTATATTTATTGCCTGCATACTGCTTTATGTAATCAAGACCATTGCTTGTATGCTTAACATTGTTGAGGTATCCGTTCATACCGAGAAATACCGAAGCGTTACATATTCCGGCAACCAATTTATTCTCTTTTACAGCTTTCTCGACAAGCGAAACGATTTGCCCGGCTTCAGGTGAGAACCAACTCATGCCGCCAATCAATATCAAACCGGCATAATCTGCCGGCATATCACTCAAATCATAATCGGGCAATACTTTGAATCCACCTATCGACGCAACGGGGGCTTTTGTGACAGACAAAGTCTTTACAGTATAGTTAATTGGACTTCCGGGTTTAGCTCCCTGATTCAAACTGGTTGCAATATAGGCTCCTTCCCAGTCTGCAAACTCGTCTAAGAGTACAAAAATGATTTCTTCCTTGCTCATTGTATTTATTTTATAGTGTTTTTTCTAACCTATTATTCACTCTTCTTATTTTCTTTATTTTACGCATACAAAGATAATATTAATAATAACACTCTGTCTTAAAAATATGGTAGTCACGATTTTTATTTGCTTTTGCCAGATTACTTCAACTGACATGCTTAGCAAGGTCCAGATGTACTGTATAGAGAATAATAATAATTAGCTGATTAATTATACTTAAAACTCTTGCTATATTTGCCAATAGTTTTAAGTATGATTAAAGATGAAGACGCCCCTATTAATTAAAAAAAGAGAGAATTACATCCAAAGGATACTTCCATTCATGCGTAAGCCCATCATAAAAGTGCTTACTGGTCATAGGCGCGTGGGCAAGAGCTATATATTGCTTCAACTCATGGAACAGATACGCGCGGAAGAGCCACAAGCAAATATCATCTATATCAACCGTGAGGATATGGAGTACAACTTCATGACAGGAGCGAAAGAGCTGAACGATTATGTTCAGTCTAAAATGACAAACAATAAGCGTAACTACATCTTTATTGATGAAATTCAAGATATTAATCAATTTGAAAAAGCTTTGCGTTCTTTGCTATTAGATGAGAATAACGACATTTACATCACGGGAAGCAATGCAAAAATACTCTCAGGAGAATTAGCCACTTATCTAAGTGGCCGATATGTTGAATTTACTATTTACAGTTTATGTTATAGTGAATTTCTATACTTTCATAACCTTGAAGATTCCGATCGCTCTCCATAGACACATAAGACGGCCCATAAATATGATTCGCAATCAGTTCTACAGACAATACCTGCTTACTTATCTTTGGCGATACAACATACATTCCTCTTTTCAACCGGATTATCTTTCCTGCTTGTTCGAGATTAGCAATCTTGTTACGAGGAGAACAATAATCGGAAAACACTATATCAATGATAGGATAGCAAAAAATCCTCCTCAGACTCTCTTGCCTAAGGAGGATTACAAACAAAACAAACAAATAAAACCGTGATTCACATCATGGGTGTTTTCTAATAAATAATATAAAGAGCGACACTACGTGCCGTTTTAATTATCTTGAACACACCGAACTGGAAGCGCGTCCTGCCGAGGGTAGTCGTACGCTGAGATCACGTAGCTGCTATTGAAGCCTAGGCTGAACCCACCCGTAGAACCGGTATATGCACTACTGCTCCAACAGTGGCCATCCTGACCAACACCGTGCAACGTACCATCATCGGTATATAAACGATAGCCCGACGCAGGAAATTTGCTACTGCTACCATTAACCGTATAAGTACCACCACTAGAAAGCGAAAATGTACCTTGTGCATTGACACTGCTAGTTTGATCACCAAAGCTACCGAAGGTTGCCCAAGGACTAGTAGAGGTTGTCCACGATACAGAAGCATTATCAGCCAAACCTGCCGAATTAAGTTCCTTTGCGGTAGCCATATGCCAACTACCACTTACAGCACCCGTTTTACTCAAGTATTTGCAAATATCACCCTTATATGCTACATAATTAACATCAGTGTTTTGAGCATCATCATTCAAAAAAGTATTCGTTTGACTTCCGTCTGTTATATCATCGGTAAAGTAGGTAATAGAAGTAAAATTTGTTGAACCGGCAGTCCACGTACTGCTTGCAGGAGTAGTAGAGTTATAAGTAGGTGTATAAGTGACATAAGTACTACTTAAAGACATACCTATCAAAGATCCCCACTTAAAGCACACTCCCTGTTTCTTGTTATTGGCATTAGTGGTTTCAGTATCAAAAGTCAACTTCGTACCATCCCAGTAAATGTTACTGCCCGCCCAAATACCACCGTTTCCTTTGAATGTAACCCGCATATCAGATTCATTCGGTTTCAAGGTAATGGTATAGGTGTATTTACAGTTTCGCTTTATGTTGAAGTTGGTGGTATTATTCGCACCCAAATAAATTTTCCACGAAAGGAAAGTGTATCCTGTAGCCTTACCGTAAATAATAACATAAGCGGCAGAGTCAGCCGGAGTGTCGGGAGCGTTGGCCTTAATCTTATTGCTCTGTGTCGTAATAGCTATATTAACGCCCGGACGATTCTCGTACATATAAAAAGTAGCGTCGAAAGACGTCGCGTTTGACAAGGTTATATCTCCGCTATCAGTCCAGTCTCCACTGTTGGCCGACAAGCCGGCATCTTCGGCACGGGTCGTTTGCGTATCCGTGCTACTCTCTTCCGTACTTAGCGGGCGAGCCACGTAGTAAGACTTTTGAGGGACACCGTAAATCCGATATCCGGAGATGGTAACTCCGCTATCATCGGAAACACCTACAGTGAGTGTGACTTTAGCGACCAGACGCTTCACCGTCATACCTCCGTCAAGGGTGCTCGTGCCGGCACTGATATTCGCCGTGGTACTGCCGCACATAGGCAGATAGGTACTCGAGGAAGAAGAGTTGTTCAGGTCGCTCCAGGCCGTAGAGGAAGTAGTGATCTCCTTCAGTTTGTCTTCGGTATTGGCCACGGTGCCGTCGAAAAGGGTGGAGTTATCCGTATTGGCTATGGCATAGATCGTGCATCCGTCGCCGCTACGTGCGCTCACGCTAACAGTATAAGAGGAGACAGATGTGTCAAAGGTGGAATAGCTTTTACCCGTCAATTCGCCAGAGCTGTTATACACCAACACGTGCAGATCGTGTATTTGGTCTTCGTCCACACTGCGGGTGGAAACATTTTGCGCTGTTACAGCATTGATGGTCAGGCGAATCACGGCGTCGGTCTTTTCATCACCTTCGCCGGAAGAACCGGCATCGTCAGCGCAGGACACAGCAAGGAATGCTCCAGCAAGACATACCAAACACAACCGGATTCCCGATGTGAACAGCCGAGTCACTCTTTGGGTTATAAACCTCTCACAGCAATCGCCTTTAATCCTCTTCCGTCTATTTTCCATGCTTTTACTTCTGCTTTTTATTTTACTTCCGCTCTTCAACATTTCATCATAAATCATCAGAGTTCAACATCCTCATCCGTACTCTCCCAAGGTTCAACACTAACGCTTATATGCAGGCGGGAATAACGAAAATCCACAGTGACATAGGTTTCAGTACCGGGAAGGGCACGCAGGGTACTGCCCCCATCATCCGTGCTAATGGTAAACAAGAACGTATCGCCTTGATAGAGATCAATATATATCTGATCGCTTTCACCCGTGGGAAAAACCCGAAAGAGCGGGGTCACCCACTCGTCTTCTCCGGTAACTTGCTCCATGGCGGGAGCGTAGCCGGCTTCGTCATTCGATGGTTCGCCTAGAAAGTTTAGTGAGGTACCGGTACCCCGCACCACGATGTGTAGGTTGGACTGTGCACTGCCGAAGTGTTCCGCCGCATGGCTCACACGTACCGACAGCGCAGCAGCCAACCGTTCCATCACCAGTTGTATCGTATCACTCTGCACTCCCCGTGTTGTGCTACTACTGATTTCCCGACGGCTGTAAAAGAGGTCGGTCACCGGCAGGTCATAGCCCGCCGCTGTTTGCAACAGTTCAATTTTGGCATCCTCCAGCGAAGTGCCCACAGAGAGTTCGGGCAAGATCAGACTATCACTTTTCAAGTTCCCCCAGGCCACCAGCGTGAGTGCCTTATCCTTTTCAGTGCCTAAAAGAAAATTTGAGGAACTACTTCCCTGGGGAATGATGCGTAGAAAACCATTTTCATCAAATAAATAAAGATCTATTGAAGTTATCGCACCGGAAGAGGTTATATCTTCCCCTTCCGTGTCAACCGCACTCACCGTCAGTTCGTACTGCACGCAATCATCCATCTGCTCACGAACGCAACTCTGCATGAACAGGCTAAGCAGAACCAACTGACCCGCTAGGAGGAACAAGCCGAAGAATTCAAATCGATATATATTTGCAACAAACTTCATCAAGAGACTGATCTATTAATCAAAAGTCACAACTTGTTCAATAGCTGTAGGCCAATCAGCTACAGTAACGCTAATTTCCAAATTAGCGGGATTAATATTATCCGTAGGGGAAGAAACACCCTTATTCTTAAGCGTAACCGATAAATTGTAAAGTTGATTACGGGAGATGCTCCCCGTGGTGGTGGTCCCGCTATAAGACGTACCGCCTATAGTTGTGCCCGGCTGCATCTTATTTACGATAACCGGATAGAAAACAGTCTCGGAACTGTAAGACGTTCCATCTCCATCCTGATCAAACGAACCCTGTATCACAAAAGCGGTGGGGCTTGTGCTTCCATCATTGGCAAAGGCATAGAACCAATAGTATTTACTACCCGGCAGCGTAGTGGAAGATTCGATAAGAAGTTCAGCACTCAGCGCATCATACAGGAATGCATTGTCTCCCGACCATGTATCACTACTCCAGGTACCTCCTCCTGTCAGGTAAGAGGTCCCGGACATGGCATCGCCGGAAGTTGCAGAAGTGGTCACTTTAGTTGCAGCAATCGCATCCCGGAGAAATACCCGCTGCAATTTAAAGGTAGCATCCGGATAAGATGAGCTGGTAAAATCGGCACTAAGGGAGGTCAGCGTAATGCGGGACACCATACGGACAACTTCTACGCTCAAACCCGTTGTGGTTCCTCCGGGAGTCAGGGTAAAAGTTTCGGCATCGCTGTTATTGGAGTCTATAACACCACCGGACATGGGAAGATTTGTTGATACCTGATCATCACCGGATGCCGTGGCATCTTCCAAAGAAATGGCTTCCGCCAGAAAAAGGGCTTTGGTAGTAGTGCTTTTCAATGCGGTAACAGTTGCATCAGGCACGTTAGCAACTACGACCGCGGAGCAGGTAACAGTCGCTGTTCCGGTAAGTGGACAAGTAATGGTGTTTTTGTTGGCGTCACCTGATCCAACACCGGGGCTGGTAATGCTTTGCACGGTAAGCACTTCATCAGAAGCATTGAAGATGCCTACAACAATATTATTCACTGTTCCTTCGGCGGTGGCAACACCTGTAACAGGATTCGTGCTACTGACAGTACGTGTGGTAGTACTCCCCGTAAGGGTCAGTTCTATCTTGGCAGTCTGTCCCTGCACGGATTCGGACGAAGAATCTCCGTCGTTGCTACAGGACGAAAAAACGACCACACACAAGGTTGCAATTAAATAAATACTTTTCTTCATAATAACTGGCTTTTATTGATTAACTAATTTAAATCATCATTTCGGTTGCTTCTTCAAATACTCCAAGGCTTCTCCCGCTTCTCTCACCCCAGCGGCTGTCGCCATTTGCAGGTAAACTTCCGCCTTGTCACGGTTGCCCTCCAGCAAATAAAGGATACCCGTATTGTTATAGGCAGCAGGCAGCGTGGCATATTTGTCCAGATAAGCGTGAGCCTTCGTCGTATCACGTTTGCTCAAGGCAACAGCCGCGGCATTGATGGCGGCCTCGGGACTATCAGGGAAGAGTCTGGCCGTAAGATCCATTGCATCGTTGTATTCCGTGGAACCTTTGGGATAGCTCATCGCCACAGCGAAGAACTCCGAAAGGCGCAAAGAACGGGAGCCTGTCTCGAACAAACGACGCCCTTCGGATGCGTCAACGCTTTTGCGCGTATAATTAATTGAATAAGACAACCGCTTAACTTTAGGGAAAATGGAACTTTGCAAATACCGATAAGGCATGCCGTCGCCAAGCTCCATCAACATACGCTCCCGCCCCTTGATAGGCTCCACACTGTTGATGATATCGCTCACCGCCTCCCGAAGGTTCATCTCCGAGGACTGCACCAACGAGCGAATGGAATCCCAATCCTCGGCCACCCAATCCACCTCAATTGGCGTTCTGCCCGCAACACGATTCTCACGAAGATAATCTCTTAAGGAGAGAGCCCGTAAGGAAACCTGCTTCTCATTCTTGTGAAGGTTCCCCACGGGAGCGCCGTATCCGGTCAGTCGAAGCTTGGTCAGGATCACACCGTTCTGTTGCTGCAATGCGCGCACAGCATCACGCAGGCGGTAATAAATCTCATAGTTCTGTTTGTTCACACTTTTCTCACCGCCAAGGGAGATCACTCCTTTGAATGTGTTCAGCGTGTCATCTTCAGAAACGGGGGCAACGATGTTCACCAAACTAAGATAGCGGCCGTCGATGTCATCCCTGATGACGGAGGAACGAGCTTTAGGCAAGGTGATCGCATCCGCAATCTTGTCCTCGAACACTCCGGCCGGTTTACCGTTGCAACCGCACTCGCGGCTGTTTATAAGCAAAACGGCATCTTTCATCCATTCCCGATAAGGTATCTGCACCTTGTAGGAGAACTGACGGCTGTTCTTGGGATCATTCTTCACAACCACGGAGGGAGCGTTCACAAGCTTGTTCTTCCCGGAAGAACGCTTTCCGGCAAGAACTTCCTCTCGGTGATAAACCTTCTGCCTTTGTAGCCCGTTAACAAGGATGGAAGGCAATTCCAGACTCTGCACCGAACTTTTGAGAAGGGGCGTAAGCGTTAAAGACTCATTGGAAGGAAGTTTCAAGCCCTCGTAATTCACACTTATCTCAACACGAAGATTACCTCCCAATACAAACAATTGTTTGTCCGTTACCGAGATTTCTCCCTTATAGACCTCCTGACAAAATGCAGGGGCAACAATTTGTTGCGCCAGCAGGAACAATACTATCAAACTCTTTTTCATCCTAGATTTACTATCGTTATTTCTATTCTATTATTACTTACCGAAGTATATATACCATCGAGATAGCCGCCTTAGTGGGGCCCAAATAATTCTTATACCCACTACCAAGTTTCTCTCCGCAATGAGCGCAGCGGTAGCGGTCATAGCTTGCACGAACGAATCCGGCTCCCAACACCGCTTCTATTCCCCAGTGGGGAGAGAGGATGAAATGATAACCGTAACTGATTCCCGCGCCCATCACAAAACCTTCATACCTCCATTTCTTAGTGCCTTTGTACAAACTCGCCGGCAAGTCCGCGTCGGCAATGTTATACTCCCCCGCCAAGACGTGCAGGCCGATGAAGTGGCCGGAAAAAGGCTGGCAACGCCACAGGCGCAGTTCCGGCTGCACCAGCCAGTGCTTGCGACGGCGCATGCTCTGTTCGGAAGAGAATGGATTGTAATGCCCCGAAACATCAAGGCTCAGGCGGCCGCCAAGCGCGACTTCCAAAGCAAGGTTCGGCGAGCCCACCGCATCCGACAGTACATTCGTCTTCACGGCCAGCGTCTGACTCCGAAGGCAGGCAAACTGACAGGTTCCGCACAAAAAGAAGAGCATTATAATTCGTTTCACCATGTATCTTATCGTTGTTCACTCAAAAGCACATCGGTCAGATGAATATCGGAAAGACAGCGGCAGGCCATCTGATTCAATACTCCCAGACGACGACCGGCCAAACCATAATTGTTGTAGATATCTTCATTGTCTTCCACGGAAAGTTCAAGACCTCCGCCCGTAACCACCAAAATATCACAAAGGGAAATTTGATACAACGGATAGCAAAGCTCGTAAGAAGCCAAATTCGTGCTACGCCCATTCAAATTTGGTTTCAACCGGATCAGACCCGAAGAAAGAAACTTGTCCAGCAACCTGCTCATATCCGCTTCAGAAAGAGAATACTTGCGTCTACTCCGAGTTACTGAAAGACCGTAATGGATGTCTTTGAGTAACGATACAGCTTTAATCACTTCTAAACTTAACATGGCCTTTTTAATCTGTTTTCTGTTTGTTTTAAAACCTTTCTGTTACTTCGCAGGTAACGGAAGAGAGGCAAATCAACGGAAACATGAACATGTGGAAAAAATGTCAAATAAAGAGTTGGAAGGAAACTTTTATGCAAAAAAAACGAATGCCGCAGACAAGAAAATCTTTCAATATGGATGAGGCTATAAAAGAACAACTCGTTCATTCCCCTGAGGGATGCACGAGGCAGATAATTCCGCCTTAAAATCAAGGAAGAGATACTATTCTCTTATTCTTCAAAAAGCCGCAATAAGAAGAAATACTTTTCCACAGAATGCTCGCTTATTCTTTAAAAAAACATAAAAAACAAATGCTTAATGACTATCAATATATAAATATATTACCATTAATACTAGCGATAATAATATTACATATTTAAGACTTATTACTGACTAAAAAAATAAGTGAAAATAGATTCAACTAAATATAAATATATTATTTTTAATATTAATGATAAAATAATCCTTATTTATTTTGCCAATTATATAAAATATTTCAATATTTGCATCATGAAACGATTTTCCGTTACCTGCGAAGTAACAGAAAACCTAAAATGTCCTAAAACTCCTTTCCACAGGCCGAAAGCTTCTTTTTTCTTCTTTATAAATCCATCATCATCGTTTTTTAGCGGAACACCTTCCATCCGAAAAACAACACATGGAATTCTCAGAGAAAGGCTTTGTCTCGCCACTTCTGTTTAGGCATTCCAGGCGGAAGCGAAGGTGACAATACAGGAGGGTTCAACAAAGCGATTACCTTACGGTTGGCTCGCCGAAGCGTGCGGTTGGCGAAAGAGGCCAGATAATTATAGGTCACTTTCTCAGAGCTATGCCCCAAACACTCACTGATGACCGCAACAGGAACTCCCTCACGATAAGCCGCCGTGGCCCAAGAATGCCTGACCACGTAAGAAGTTAAGTTTTCTCTGAGGCCAAGTATCTTAGAAAGTGCCCGCAGGTGGTTGTTGTACGAACGCAAGGAACTTTGATACTGGCGATATCCCTCCAGACCCTCTTTGGTAAGGATGGGCAGCAGGTAAGGAGAATCCCCAGTCAGGGAAGCATACTTTCGCAAGAGAGCCAAGGCACAAGGTTCCAACATGACTGTCAGCAAGACGTTTGTCTTCTTGCGTCGATAACGCAACGTGTCACCCCGGATATCACTCTTACGCAGGTAGGCAAGATCGACGAAAGGGATGCCCCGTAGGTAGAAGCAGAGCAGGAACAGGTCACGAGCAGAAGAAAGGGCAGGATCAAATAGACTCAGGTCGAGCTCACAAAGTCGACGAATGATGGAGACAGAGACAGCCCTCTTGCTGCAACTATCGGTGCCGGTAAAAACATGTTCGAACAAGCCTTCACGAATATCCGCCATCCCACAGGAGCGAGCCTGATTGCAGACAGAGCGTAACATCCGCATGTAGAGCGACACCGAATTGCGCTTGCAACCTTGAGTAAATAGAGATTGCTCGTATTTTTTTAGAAAGGCAGGAGTAAGCTCCTTGAAAGAAAAATTTTCGTTCTCCGTGAAGCGGACGAAACGTCGCGCCACACTCATGTAAGCGCGAGAAGTACCATAACGACCTGCCAGGTTGAGTTCCTCGGCTAGGTGCATGGTAAATGCATAAATTGAATCCATTGACTTGTTTTGTTTGTAAACCGATAATTCTGATATTTTTTTCATTATGTATAATATTATATATTCAATATAACGAACACACATAATTATTATATGTTTCCAGTACCAAAACGAATAAAAAAAATATATATTAGAAAATAATTTATTAATTTATTCAGATTTATTCGTAATAATGTAACTTATTATATCTAAAATTTCAGCGCTAAATTAATTGCTTCCCAAAGATACAAAATAAATGGCAAGCAGGAGACTGCGAAGCCTTTGTTTCGACATTAGCAAAGGTATAACTCAGAAGTTTAAGACTCAAAACAGAATATAAAAAAAAGTTTTTGATTATCTTTGCACTATTCAAAGAATGATTCATAAACACTACAGCAAGCAGAGTAACTTAATTTATACAATAATGGAAACAATAGCCGAACAAGTGCAATGGCTGGTCTTTTTCAATGATCAGATTCTTATTGAAAAAAACAGAGAAACATGCACTCTTCCACAAGGAACAGAACCTCCGGTAGAGCCTAAAGCAGAAACCATTATACACAGCATCACTACTCCAAAAGGGATTGTATGCAAAGCTTTTTCCATAAATCATGAAATTGAGGCGAGTGAGCGCTTCTTCATGACCGGATTACGGGCATCTTATGACTGCTTGCCCTACTCCCAATATCAAATAGCAGGCAAAGCACACGAAATATTACACTGGGACAAGAATAGTAATTTTTGCCCGGCTTGCGGCACACCTACAGAAAAAAGAGAACCAATAATGAAGAAATGTCCCAACTGTGGGAACGAGCTTTATCCTGCCATATCTACAGCCATTCTGGCATTGGTACGCAAAGAAGATTCTATCTTATTGGTGCATGCCCGCAACTTTCGAGGACCATTCAATAGCCTGGTGGCCGGATTTCTGGAAACAGGTGAAACATTAGAGGAGTGCGTAGCCCGTGAAGTGTTGGAAGAAACAGGGCTGAAAGTGAAAAACATTACTTATTTCGGCAACCAACCATGGCCATATCCCAGTGGATTAATGGTGGGCTTCATCGCCGATTATGAAAGTGGAGAAATTACACTACAAGACGAAGAACTGAGTGAAGGCGCATTCTACACCAGAGACAATCTACCCGAACTACCCCGAAAATTGAGTTTAGCCCGTAAGATGATCGACTGGTGGGTTGGATAGTCTATTCGAGAAGAAAAACAAGCTATATTATTTACAAAGTTAAAACAGATTGCAGTATTCCCGACTTCAGCGCATAGAACGCCTGCATTAACCACGTTGAACGTCCGACTTCAACGTGTTGAAGTCGGACGTTCAACAACCCCTGCCCACAAGGCCTGTGGAGGGCCCTTTTAGATAGTATTAAATATAAACAATACTGCGCTACAAAAACAGAAAAAGGAGACTGGTTAGGCCTCCTTTTATCGTAAATAACAAAATAGATTATTCCAATCAAATTCCAAGCGACTTCATCACTGCCTGAATCTTTTCATCGGCAGCAGCGTCGGCTCCTGCATAGCAGTTACGACAGCCCATTTCACCTTTTACTTCGACGTAGAATTTAATTTTCGGTTCCGTTCCCGATGGACGAACAGAAACCTTACTGCCATCTTCCGTGAAGTATTGAAGTACGTTGGATGTATCGGGCATATCCAAGTCGGTTACATTACCGGCAGCATCTGTTTGCTTCAAAGTCTGATAATCTTTCCACAAGATAATCTTAGAACCGGCCATCTCTTTAGGTGGATTGTTACGGAAGTCTGTCATCATTTGTTTAATCTCTTCAGCACCACTCTTACCTTTCTTCACTACGCTGATACCTTTTTCTTTTGAAAAACCATATTCCACATAGATATCTTGTAGCAATTGATATAAGGTTTTGCCGTTATCTTTCGCCCATGCAGCTATCTCGGCTATGAGGCAACAAGCTGATACGGCATCTTTATCGCGCACAAAGTCTTCCGCCAGGAAGCCGTAGCTTTCTTCGCCACCACCGATATATTTCTTCACTCCTTCGTTCAAACGAATTTCACGGGCAATCCATTTGAATCCGGTATAGCAGTCGAGCATCTCGATGTTATTCTTATCGGCTATCTTTTTGATAAGCTCTGTAGTAACAATGGTCTTTACACAATATTCGTTGCCTTTTATTTTACCCAAAGCACTATATTGAGTAAGGATGTAATACAAGTACATCAAGCAAGTCTGGTTGCCATTAATCAGCACCCACTCTCCTTTATCGTTTTTGCAAGAGATACCAACACGATCGGCATCCGGATCACTAGCCATTACCAGTTCGGCATCCATCGCCTTGGCCCTTTCTATTGCCATGGAAAGAGCTGCAGGCTCTTCGGGATTAGGAGATTTCACCGTAGGGAAGTCACCACTAATCACATTTTGCTCAGGCACATCGATAATATTAGTGAAGCCCCATGACTTCAATGCACGAGGAATAAGTGTAACGCCTGTGCCATGAATAGGAGTATACACGATTTTCATATCGTGATGACGCTTGATCACTTCAGGATCAATAGAAACGGTCTTCACTTGTTCGATGAAAGCGCTATCTACTGCCTCTCCGATAATTTCAATCAATTCAGGATTACCAACGAACTTAATATCAGCTGCTGAAGCTATTTTTTCAACTTCACCGATGATGCCTGTATCGTGAGGAGCCAACACTTGCGCACCATCGTCCCAATAAGCTTTGTAACCATTATATTCTTTGGGATTGTGAGAGGCGGTGAGGATGATTCCGCTCTGGCAGCCAAAGCGACGAATAGCAAATGATATTTCAGGGGTAGGGCGAAGTGCTTCAAAGAGATAGACTTTAATGCCGTTTGCCGAAAAGATATTAGCCGATATCTCAGCAAACTTACGGCTATTATTGCGACAATCGTGCCCTATCACTACAGAGATCTGTTTCAATTCTTTAAAGCTATTGTTCAGATAATTAGAGAGGCCTTGTGTAGCAGCACCTACGGTATAAATGTTCATACGGTTACTACCAACGCCCATTATGCCGCGCAAACCACCGGTTCCGAATTCCAAATCCCTGTAGAATGATTCGATTAATTCGGTTTTATCTTCGCTATCAAGCATTCGTTTTACTTCAGCCTGGGCTTCAGCATCATAAGCCGGAGTAAGCCATTTGGAGGCTTTTTCCGTAACTTGTTGGATTAATTCCTGATTTTCCATGAAGTTCTTATTTTTATAATTAGTTATTGACTGTTCATTTTCACTCACTAGTTTACAAATGTAAAAGGATAAGTTTATAAATCCTAATTTGTAACCTTGTATCTTTCACCTGTTTGCTTCACATATTCTTCGAGAAACTCTTTTGGATAGCCCGGACGAAGTACTCCGGCAGGCTGACCGATGGAATTACGTTCAAAATGTCCGTTTTTCACACGTTTCACCACACCATCGTTATACTTCACAACAAGGAATTCTCCTAGATGTTTCCAAGCAGTAAAGGTGTTTTGAGCAGTAACACCGGTATATTTGGTAAGAAAGGCTTTTGCTTCTGCCGGGCTTTTTTCATACAGTTTGGCAGCCGTAGCTTCAACTCCTTCTTGTGCCTGATTCAAAAATGTTTCAAGCTCTTTTTGTGTAGCATGTACGTCATCTATCATCAAACTATAACGCGGATAAACCATGTTGGCCACCCAGTTAAATACCCAGAAAGAAGAATCCCACGAGAAGGTGATGTAATCGGCACCGTTGCGTGCATAACAAGTCGGAACGCTGTCCGTGCAACAATATACCGGAGTGAAGACAGTCATGTTGGCATCATCTACGCCAAACCAGAGTACTCCACCAATCGCATCGGGTTTATCAGCACGCATCTGAGCAACAAACACGAAGCCTGTCTGCTGGGTAGAGATGGGACGTTCATTGAAATATTCCTGATCGCCCACTTTGAAAGTCAGCGGAGAAAGGCGGTAAGGAGTTTTATAGGGACCGGCTCCGAAGTCGTTAGAGATGTCGAGCGCAGTACCTTCATAATGGTTGCGCATGGCATTCTTTACATCTTGAACGGAGATCTTACGATTCGGTTTCACAAACAACGGCATAGGCTCATTGCTCTTTCCTTGTATATAAGGAAGATAAGCAGCTCCCTGATCGGTGAACATGTTGAAATAACTCCATACGCGAGCTTCACAGAAACGACGTGCACCAAAATCAAGCGGCGCATACGTATCAGCAAAACTAAAATCTTTGTTTATGCCATTGAAGTATCCTTTTTCACGAGCAAACGAAATAACATCGGAAGAATAAAGACAATTCTCCTTGTCGTCCATATTGAAACTGTGAATGCGTGATTGATTGGCATGTGCAGAAATACAATCATCCGGCACACGAACAGCTACCCAAACAGCGCCACGAATACCCGGACCTTTGCCAATCATCTCCAAAATCCAAATCTCATTCGGATCGGCGATGGTAAATGATTCACCACTACTATAATATCCGTACTGCTTTACCAGTTCGGTCATTATTTTGATGGCTTCGCGCGCTGTGCGAGAGCGTTGCAAACCGATATAGATCAGACTTCCATAATCAATGATCGCTGTACTATCAACCAATTCCGGACGTCCGCCAAAGGTTGTCTCACCAATAGTCACCTGAAATTCATTCATGTTGCCAATTACATTATATGTCTGCTTGGCTTGCTCTATCTGACCTAAATACTTGTTGGTATCCCACTCAAAAACATCGAGCATGGCACCTTTTGGATAAGTTGCCGCCGGATAATGGTAAAGTTCACCGAACAATCCGTATGAATCTGCTGAATATGAAACAATGGTAGATCCGTCTGCCGACGCATTTTTTCCTACTATCAGGTTAGTACAAGCAGATGTTTCCGCCACAAACGCCACTAAAAAGAGGCCACACAAGAGGAAGCCTCTTTTCCATGTCTTTAGCAAAGCCCGGCCTTGCTTATTAAAATGTTCCTTCATCATAAATTTATTCTATTTGTTCTTTATCTATTTGTTTAAAATGTATCTCGCGCAACTGTCACATTGCCGCATGCATCCGTCACACTAACCTCTACTGTATGCTTACCCGTACGACTTACCCGACGGGGGTCTATTTTGTAAGTCAATCTGTTTGTCATCATCTCCCAGCCGAAAAGAGCGTACTTGCCATCAATGGTTCCTCTATATGAGCGAATTGCCGTCTCTCTGTCTTTGATGTGATAAATGATTCGTCCTGAACGAGACCAGGCTTTCTTGTTCACCGGAACAACTTTTGGCGGAATGGTATCGATAGCAACAGTATATCTGCCCAGAGTTAATATCTTAGCTGTAACAAAACCATTTGCATACTTACCACCAACACTATACGTCCTTCCGCCTGAAACACGGGCTACATAATATTTAGTAGTATCAGCCAACATCTTGCGACGGATGCCGATAGAAAGCTCACAAGCAGAGTGCAACGGAATAGATTCGTCATTTATTTGGTAGGTATAGGCCACGGCACCCGAATCAGCGCGAACATTGAAAAACAAAGGCAGGTCTTCGTATAATGTTCCTTTGGGTATGACGAGTGTCATTCCCGGTTCTTGCAAATAATTCATTTTATCCCAAGCAAAAAGATATTTTTCACGATGTACCAACGGATCAATCGCTTGGCGTTTGCCTCGAACGACGAAACGATAACGAGAAGTATTGCCGTAGAAGTCTTTCAGTTCGTACACAAAATGATAGTCTCGCTCTTCATCAATATCAATCAATCCTCTCGATCCATTCTCGGCACGAAGCATCCGGAGCGTGTTACCCGGATCAATGAAAGACTTCATGTAATCTCCATATACCCAAGAATTCACCATGCGGTTTTCATCGGCCGAATAACGATCTACCGTACTGCGAAAGGTTTCTTTCCCGTCTACAGTCAGCACAACGGAATACACACCATAACGATTGGAAATACCCGACATATAGTCGTACGCTCTAATTCCCGTTCCGATCCATCCCCATGCTTCAATGGGACGCAAAGCATTGGGCGTAATTCGTTTTTTCTGCTGCCTGCCTTCAACGACTCCTCTACCCGGTTGGGGAAAAAGGATGATTCCACTAGTCTGTGGTGCCCGGTTATCTTTTATGAAATTCCGGAAGAAAGGAAGCGGATCAACCCGATCACCCGTAGCATCTTCTATCAGATCCATGTGTAGATGAGGGCCGAAAGAATAACCGGAGTTACCGCTCCAGGCGACCTGTTGCCCGGCACGTACAGGATATTCTGCCGGACTAGGAGTAATATCAACTTCCCATGTTTCATGTTCATATTGATAATCCTCAACACGCTGTGCCATCCAAGAAACAAAGCCTGAAAGATGCCGATAAATGGTAGTATAGCCATTGTTGTAATGCACGTAAAGCATGTAACCGGACCCATGCGTAACCAATATGCGCGATATATAACCATCGGCTAATGCCAAGACCTTTTTACCTATAACGTTTTGTGTTTTGAAATCGAGCCCGCCGTGAAAGTGATTAGAGCGCAATTCTCCAAAATTGCCGCTCAATGTAAGGGGAATGTCAAGAGGAGGAACGAAAGTGGTGGCTGCTCCTGCTTGGCAATGCCCTTCGACACTGCCAAACAACAACAAAGCCACTATATATTTCTTCATGTAAATGCAGTTTTAATTCAGAACTGCAAACTTAATGATTTTAATCGAAAAGGCACATTCGAATTGTAATAAAACCACTCTAAAAAGCCCTCTTTTAAGAGTATGTTAACCTAAAGCATTGTCATTGCTTTACTCAGTGTTTACTACTTTCCGGGTTCGTCTTCCAAATATTCAGCCAATTCGCGTTCACCAAATCCCACCATACCATAGTGCTCATCATGCTGACTGATATCCAAGCCAATCTGCTCGCTCTCTGCAGAGACACGCATCGGGATCATTTTGTTGGTAAGCCAATACAATGCGTATGTTACAACAAAAGTATACACACTGACAATAACCACAGCAAGTAAGTGAACCAAGAAAACATCAATATGTCCGGCTACCAAACCATTCACAAAAACACCGGTCAGAATTGTTCCCAAAATACCACCAACACCATGTGTGGGAAAAACATCAAGCGCATCGTCTACCGAAGTATGATTTTTCCAGTAAACGGCAACGTTACACACAATAGTAGTAACCAGGGCAATAAAAATACTCTCGCCGATAGTGACGTATCCGGCCGAAGGAGTGATGGCAACCAGACCAACGACTGCTCCGATAGCAGCTCCCATAGCAGAAGGTTTACGTCCACGCAAGCAATCGAAAAACACCCATACCAACATAGCCGTAGCCGATGCAGTATTGGTATTTAAGAAAGCTTTTACAGCAATGCCGTTTGCAGCTAGTGAAGAACCTGCATTAAAGCCAAACCATCCCAACCAAAGCATAGAGGCTCCCAGAATAACAAAAGGAATATTAGCCGGAGCATGAGAAACCTTTTGATCGTTGCGTTTGCCTAGAAACATGGCACCAGCCAACGCTGCTACACCCGAAGAAGCATGCACCACGATACCACCGGCAAAATCGACCACGCCCATCTGGCGAAGAAATCCATCGGGATGCCACGTCCAGTGTGCCAACGGACAATAAACAAAAATGCAGAAAAGCATCATAAATACCAGATATGCAGAAAAACGCACGCGTTCTGCAAACGAACCTGTAATCAAAGAAGGAGTGATAATGGCAAATTTCATTTGAAACAATGCAAAAAGAGCCAACGGAATGGTCGGTGCTAACAGTTCATTAGTCTTGGCCCCTACTCCGCTAAACATAAAGAAAGTGGCGGGATTACCAACAAAGCTGCCTATATCATCGCCAAAAGCCAGACTAAATCCAAACACAACCCAAATAACACTAATCACCCCCATGGCGATGAAACTTTGCAAAATGGTGGAGATTACATTCTTCTGGCGAACCATCCCCCCATAAAATAATGAGAGGCCGGGAGTCATCATTAATACAAAGATAGTGGCAGTTATCATCCAAGCCACATCAGCATAGTTCACTTTTGCATCTGGTTCCCACAAATCGGCCGACTCAGGAGTAAAAACTCCAATAATACTAATGATGACCATAAGGGTCATCAGAATAATCCAACGCTTCTTCATCTAATACTACTTTTATTGGTTATATTGCTTATTAAATTTCATTTTGACACATATTAAAGCGTATCTATTCCATTTTTATAAATCGAGCGCAAAAGTAGTAAACATATAGATAATATGAAAATAATATTCGTATAAAAAGAACACAAAGAAGCAATAAACATCAAATAAGTATCATATTAACTTTAATATACGATTATTCATTATAAATTAGACAGCATATAAAACTATATATATTCAATTAGAAAGTCAATATAGCTACATTTTAAAACTAAATACCCGCCATAATCTACCAGATCGAAATATTTCTAACATTTTGTTTTAAAAACATAATGCCAGAATAACAACGAATATAGAATATCACTATCTTGCGCCATCTTTAACCCCCAAATTAAAACATTATGATAATTGGAATTCCAAAAGAGATCAAAAACAATGAGAATCGGGTAGGTATGACACCTGCCGGAGTGCGTGAAATGGCAAAGAAAGGCCACACAATGTATGTACAGCACACAGCAGGTGTAGGAAGTGGATTTACCGATGAAGAATATGTGGCAGCAGGCGCAACCATACTGGCTACTATCGAAGAGGTATATTCAACTGCCGAGATGATCGTTAAAGTAAAAGAGCCGATTGAACCTGAGTACAAACTCATTAAGAAAGGTCAATTACTCTTCACTTATTTCCATTTTGCTTCGGACGAAGAGCTAACACATGCCATGATTGCCAGTGGAGCAATTTGCTTAGCTTACGAAACAGTGAAAAAAGCCGATGGATCGTTACCTTTACTTATTCCTATGAGTGAAGTAGCAGGACGCATGGCTGTACAAGAAGGTGCGCGCTTTCTAGAGAAGCCACAAGGTGGAAAAGGTATTCTCTTAGGAGGAGTACCGGGAGTAAAACCTGCCAAAGTGTTAATTCTGGGTGCAGGTGTAGTAGGTACACACGCCGCCATGTTAGCTGCCGGAGCCGGAGCTGATGTGACAATTACCGACATTTCTCTGCCACGTTTGCGTTATCTAAGCGAAGTGTTGCCTAAGAACGTGAAAACGCTCTATTCTTCCGAACACAACATTAAAGCTGAATTGCCTTCAACAAACCTTGTTGTAGGATCTGTGCTCATTCCTGGCGACAAAGCACCACATCTTATTACGAAGGAGATGTTGAAGTTGATGCAACCGGGTACGGTAATGGTGGATGTAGCTATCGATCAGGGGGGATGCTTTGAAACATCACATGCTACAAGCCATAGCGAACCAATTTATATAGTAGACGGAATCGTACACTATGCAGTAGCAAATATCCCGGGGGCTGTACCTTACACTTCAACACTTGCATTAACCAATGCTTCGCTTCCTTATGCCATAGCATTAGCAGGAAAAGGATGGAGAACAGCTTGTAAAGAAGATGCCGCACTTGCAGCCGGATTAAATGTTGTAGAAGGAAAGGTTACTTTCAAAGCTGTAGCAGATATATATGGCTTGAAATACGAACCAATCACATTATAATTCTGACCCAAGAATCCTTTGAAAAAAAAACGTATAGGGGCTGTTCCAAAAGAACAACCCCTATTTTATTTAGAAACAAAAAAACAAAACTCCATTATCAAGCCTTCATCAGTAATTATAAAAATAATAGAGATGCCTAAGAGGCTATCTGTTAAAAGAATAAGGTCTGGCAAAAGTTTCTTTTACCATAAATATGATTTGGCTATAGCGGTCTGATAAGTATCTACTAGTTCGCGCATAACCTCATCAACAGTATTAATCTGACTAAACAGAGAGGCTATCTGCCCAATTTCTAATTCACCTTCATGGAGATCTCCTTCAAAAATGCCTTTTTTGGCACGACCTTTTCCTAGAATTTCTCGTAGTTCTTCAGCGGATGCTCCACGATTTTCAGCTTCTTCTACTGCATCACGGAATGTATTCTTCGCCAAACGAGTCGGTGCCAGTTTCTTGAGATGTAACTTCGTGTCACCTTCATTCAATTGTAGACAGTATTCTTTAAAGGCCTCACTTGCAGAGCTTTCAGCAGTCAGCGCAAAACGTGTTCCTATTTGTGCACCTTCGGCTCCAAGCGCTGAGACAGCAAAAATAGCCTCACCCGTAGCAATCCCGCCGGCAGCAATCAAAGGTAGAGTGGTTGCTTTCCGAACGGAAGGAATCAAACAAAGTGTAGTTGTTTCTTCCCTGCCGTTGTGTCCGCCGGCTTCAAATCCTTCGGCTACAATGGCATCAACCCCGGCATCCTCGCATTTGGCAGCAAACTTAGCAGATGAAACTACATGAGCAACAACAATGCCGCGTTCTTTAAGCCAAGCAGTCCATGTTTTAGGATTTCCGGCTGAGGTAAAGACTATTTTCACCCCTTCATCGGCAATGATATTCATTATTTCATCTATTTGGGGATACATCAATGGAATGTTCACTCCGAAAGGTTTATCCGTAGCAGCCTTGCACTTACGAATATGCTCACGCAATACTTCTGGATGCATAGAACCAGAACCAATCAGACCAAGTCCACCGGCATTACTCACTGCTGAAGCTAACTTCCAACCACTGCACCACACCATTCCTGCTTGTATTATAGGATATTGGATACCAAAAAGAGAAGATATTCTGTTCATAACGTTATGTTTAAATGAAGTACAAAAGTAAACCACAGACACAGAACAACCAAATATTAACGAACCTTATTTCCGGGTACACCATCACGAAAAAGTACGGTTGTAGAATCACCATACTGACTTAACACTTCAAGCGTACGAACACGGCGTTTTCGCCCCTTCGCATCCCAAAATTCTTTCGTAAAAGGTTTCATAAAGTCATGACCTGAGACAGCAGTACTCTCCCAAGCGCCCACTGCCATATTATTGGCCCGGGCAGCCAAAGGATTATAACGCAAGCCGGTCGCTTCTATTTCTTCAAGCGACTTGCGATAACCACCATCAAACGGATGCTTAGCCCAGTTTGAGGGAATCGTTAGTGAGTACAACACCTCGAATGGGTTTGATCTATAAGTGTTTGCTTGCACACTAATTTTCTTCTGATAAATAGGGTCATAATTAAACTTTGTGTTGGCGCTATAAGGCATCAACGTCAACACCATTTTCTTCTTCTCGGGCAACACAGACGGAAGAGTTTCATTGGTCTTGAGTGCAGACTTGTCATCCACAAACAGAGGTGTACCTGTAACCTTCCCAATCTTTAGCTGTTTTAAAGCATTCGGATTAAGCTTTATTTCACCATCACTCTCCAGCAAACGGCGTAAGTTGGTTGAATCCTTCTTCGTCCATTGGGCTTGTGCGAACAGATAAAATGAGCTAAGAAGTAGAAAGAGAGCTATGCGCTTTGTCATTTACATCATCATTAATTTACCACCAGCGATATCCACTTCCACAAAGGGGATCATCAAAACATGGAGTTACGGACCACTCCGTTTTTGGATACCGGACATTCTCCCACCAATAGCGATAACGTTTTGCAGCATCATGCACTTCTTGGTCGGAAAGGAAATAAATTCCTTCATAATTTTGCGCATCAGCTCGTACCATTTTACAACCAAGAGAGGCATATTGCCCCAAACGAATACTCTCCACAATCCATAGCATGCATTCCCCCAAACGAACTTTCGATCCGAAATAAACAGAAACCGGCGGTAGTGGAAATGAAGGTATAATAGTAAGGTCCTCAGAATAGCTTAACAATTCGGGGATATCTTCTCGGGTAAATCTAGGTACTTCAACATATCCTTCGGGGCCTTTGGTCTTATACGTTCCATCCTTAAGTTGCTTCACAAAAAGTTTCACATCGGGATGGTTATAGTCTACTGTTTCTTCATTGCAGCTTGTGCATGCCATTGCCAACAGTATTGTCAGCATCACAAATAAAGTTTTTTTCATACTTTTGTGTTTTTGATAATACGTTGATTAATAGGTCATCCTCACTCCGCAAAGCAGATTCATATTCGTAGATTTGCGAGAACGAGCAGTCTCCCAATCTAAATCAGGGTTAAAATGATGAGTAAGTGCCGGTTCGGCAAATAAGGCAAACTTATCGCTAATTTTATATCGCACACCCAAACCTGCAGTCAGAGACAATTGAATAGGTTCGCTGTTGAAATCATTCTGCGGAGCACCAGCCACACACTTATCAAGCAGTCCGCCTAAGGAAGCGTATACATCTAGTTTACGATTACCGGCTATCAGAAAGTTGGCCTTAACAGGAATGCCAACATAGTGCATGTTTCCATTCTCAGGACTTTGTTCGCAAGAGTAAGCGAGTCCGGCTTCTACAGAAAAACGTTTTGTGATTTTCTTTTCTAATGTAATGCTTGCAGCAACAGGAGCACGCATGTCATCGGCAACAAGCAACGAAAGGCCGGCAGCCGCTTTCAAAGCCCAAGAAGAAACTTTATTAGCTTCTTTCTGTGAGCTTCCGCCAACAGAACGCTCAACATCAGTAGAGTGAGAGTGAACTGCATTCTCTGTCGCTTCATTAGAATTAGAAGCCATCGAAGTTTGCTGCTGCTGAGACCTCTTTTTGTTACGAGAAGTGTAGGAAGAAGAGGAAGAAATAGAAAACGACATGGAAACAGTTATAGAAACAGTTGAGTCATTCTGTCCTTCTCCATTATTATTATCGGGTAGAGTTAAAACGCCAAACGAACGAGGAGTAGGTTTTGGTAAGACTGATGCAATATGTATAGGAGGAAAGTCATCTTTCACCACATCAGCATTCAGTTGCCCCTGGGCCCCAGCGGAGATCTCAACCTTAGTAAAAGCATCCGCAATCTCTTCTTTGGGTGAGAAGAACCAAAAAGCAGCCGACGAAGCCATCAATACAAAAAGTACAGAAGCAGCTGCTGTGAAACGATAGATATATAACCGACGACGATGAACAGCCACCGGAATATCCTTTTCGAGTTCTTCCCAAAAACGATCTCTCACCGGCATTTTAGCATCTGCCAGTCGTGAGCGAAACAATTCTGTCAATTCATCATTTTCTTTCTTCATGATTCAAGTATTCTTTAATTCTTTTTGCCAGCAAACATTTGGCCCGGTGCAACTGTGAGGTAGATGAATGTTCCTTTATATGAAGCATATCAGCAATCTCTTTGTGCGACTTCTCTTCGAAAACGAACAAGTTGAAAACCGTGCGACAGCCATCGGGCAGCTCAGCGACAAAAGCCATCAACTGTTCTTCCGTAATCCGACTACTATTGTCCTTATCCGGAAGATCAGGGATATCAGGTATATCTTCCTCGTGCACAATCATCTGACTAACGCATTTTTGTTTCCGCAGATAATCGATAGCCTGAGTAATCATCACCTTGGTTATCCATGTACCCAGCGATGCTTCACCCCGGAAAGAAAATCCGGTAAATATCTTAATGAAAGCATCGTGTAGTACATCATGAGCTGTATCCATATCGCCCGTATAGCGGTAGCACACCGCCAGCATCTTGTTGGAGTAGAGGGTATAAAGTTGCTTGCGGGCTAAGTTGTCTCCCGCCCTACAGCCTTTAATCAGTTCTATCTCATTTTCCAACTTAAGTGCTTTTTTACCAGTCGTATGTCTGCGTCGTTTGCAAGTTAGACGCAGTGACTGAATGAATGCTGCAAAGAAAAGTATTAAAGAATATTAAATCAACAAGCCTTGAAACTCATATCAAGACCTTTCACTGAATGAGTGAGTGCACCTACAGAAATGTAATCAACTCCACACACGGCATAATCGCGCAATGTGTCGAAGGTGATACCTCCCGAGGATTCAGTTTCATAGCGTCCGCCAATCACTTCCACAGCCTTTTTAGTGTTTGCGGGAGTGAAATTATCGAGCATGATGCGATCTACTCCGCCAATGGCAAGCACCTGATTCAGTTCATCGAAGTTTCTTACCTCAATCTCTATTTTCAGATCTTTACCCTTCTGCTTACAGTAGTCCTTGGCCCGAGAGATGGCTTTGTCTATGCCTCCGGCAAAATCCACATGATTATCTTTGAGTAGAATCATATCGAAAAGACCGATACGATGATTCACACCACCACCGATTTTGACCGCCGCTTTCTCGAGCATACGCATACCCGGAGTAGTCTTGCGGGTATCGAGCACACGAGTATTCGTACCTTCGAGCTGTTTCACATAACGGCGAGTCATGGTAGCAATACCACTCATACGTTGCATCACGTTGAGCATCAAGCGTTCGGTTTGCAGTAAAGACTGCACTTTACCTTCAACCACCATGCCCACATCGCCCGGTTTCACTTCAGCACCATCATTGATAAATACTTCCACCTTCATTTCCGGATCGAAACGATGAAAAATTTCTTTGGCTATTTCCATTCCGGCCAGTACCCCGGCTTCTTTAATAAGAAGTTTCGATTTGCCCATGGCAGTCGGAGGAATACAAGACAGTGTGGTATGATCTCCATCACCTATATCTTCAGCGAAAGCAAGGTCAATCAGTTTATCTATCAGCTCATTCATTGGTTTTATCTATTCTTATTTGATGAATTAAATATTTATTTTCAAGACGTTTTAGAAAACAGTTCACTCGAAAGTTTCCATTACCGGTCGTTAGGGTTCCAATTAAAAAACATGATTCGTCACGTTTTCCTTGGTGGTTCACGGTAAACCCGCTGACCTGATTTTCTGCAAAAAAAGCAGCTATCATACTTTCTGCTTGCTGTTTACCTAAATTTGAGGTCTTATTGAGAACGATCAAATCGACCTTATCAGCCATATATTTGCCGAGTTCCTGAGCATTTCCTTTCTTAAATGCCACAACTATACCAGTCGGAATATCTTGGGCAGAAAGCGTAGAGACAAGAAAGAACATGCCACTGATCAATAGAAATACTGTTTTTTTCATCACATACAAGTATTAAACGACAAGCAAAGGTAAGTATTTATATATAAAAACAACAGAAAAAGACTATTTTTGTGGACTTAAAGCCTTGCGAAGAGCAATTAAAACATAAAAAATGAAAACAATATTACTTGTAGTAGGACGCACTGTAGAACAACATTACATCACTGCCATCAATGATTATATGGAACGCACCAAGCATTTCATCTCGTTTGAGATGGAGGTAATTCCGGAACTTAAAAACACGAAGAATCTGACGGCAGACCAACAAAAAGAGAAAGAAGGAGAATTGATTTGTAAGGCCTTCCAACCGGGTGATGTCATCGTACTGTTAGATGAATTCGGAAAAGAATTTCGCTCGGTAGACTTTGCCACCTGGATGGAGAGAAAACTAGCCAATGTGAATAAACGATTGATTTTTGTTATTGGAGGACCTTATGGGTTTTCACAAAAAGTTTATCAGGCTGCCCATGAAAAAATGTCACTCTCCAAGATGACTTTCTCACACCAGATGATAAGGCTTATCTTTGTGGAGCAACTTTATCGTGCCATGACTATTTTGAACGGAGGACCCTATCACCATGAATGAGTATTTTCCTACTTCATTCACCGAAAAGCTATCCTAGCGCATGTCGTGGTTCATCAGGCGATAACTTGCCATTTCTTCGTACTTTGTACCGGGACGACCATAATTGGTATAAGGATAAATAGAAATACCGCCACGTGGGGTAAACACGCCGATAACTTCGATGTATTTAGGATTCATCAACTGGATCAGATCTTTCATGATGATATTCACACAGTCTTCGTGAAAGGCACCGTGATTGCGAAAACTGAATAGGTACAGTTTCAAACTCTTACTCTCCACCATCTTCACATCGGGCAGGTAACTGATGCGTATCTCTGCAAAATCAGGCTGTCCGGTGATAGGACATAAGCTCGTAAACTCAGGGCAATTAAATCTCACCCAATAATCATTGTCGGGATGTTTATTATCAAATGCCTCAAGCACTTCCGGCGCATAATCCTGCTTATATTCTGTCTTCTGCCCCAACAAAGACAACTGATCTTTAAGTTCGTTCATACTTTCTAATTGTTTATTTTCCTAAGAATTCTTCCAAGCCTTGTCTACGCAACTTGCAAGCCGGACAATGCCCGCATCCGTCAGCCGGAATGCCATTATAGCAAGTCAATGTTTCGTTGCGCACAATATCAAGCACACCTAGTTCGTCGGCTAAAGCCCATGTTTGGGCCTTGTCAATCCACATCAATGGGGTATGAAGCACAAACTGCTCATCCATAGCCAAATTGAGTGTAACGTTGAGCGATTTAATAAATGAATCGCGACAATCGGGATACCCGCTAAAATCCGTTTGCGACACACCGGTCACAAGATGTCTCACTCCACGTTCGCGAGCGTACACAGCAGCAATGCTCAGAAAAAACAAATTTCGTCCGGGCACAAACGTATTTGGAAAAGAATCAATAGGTTTCTCCTGGTCCATTACCAGAGTAGTGTCCGTCAATGAGTTGCGACCTAAGCTACTGATGAATGTAGCATCCATCACCTGAAACTCCACTCCTGCCCTTTCAGCTATTCCCCGGGCCAAGTCTACTTCATGCGCATGCTTCTGTCCATAAAGAAAACTCAAAGCATACACTTTCTTAAATTGTTTTTTTGCCCAAAATAAGCAAGTCGTAGAATCCTGCCCGCCACTAAACAAGACTACTGCGGAGTTGTTTGGCAAATTATTTATTAAACCATCAGCCCGCAACCTCCATTCGCCTTCACTTTGAGCAGCTCCATTTGCAGCATTTAGTTGATTATCACTTTGCATAACTTCAGATTTAAACTACATCTTTTACTTTGAGCACATTATATGAAATATTCTCGTCGAACACATCGCTTCCATCTATTCTCTTGATTAACTTCACCACACGGATAGTGACAGGAAGAACGATCACTTCGTAGAGAGATTTGAGCACGATCTGTACTCCCATCATAATCAACAATTCCCTCCAGGCAATGATACCCCCGAAGGCGATAGGGAAAAAGAGAAACGAATCAGCTGTTTCACCTACTACAGTAGACCAAATGGCACGAGCGGAGAAATTCTTTCCACCACTGGCTAACTTCATCTTGCTCATCACATAAGCATTCAGGAATGAACCGACCAAGAAAGCAATTAAGCTGGCTACCACGATTCGCGGCGCCATGCCAAAAACAAAATTAAAACTTGATTCGCCTTCCCAAAACGGAGCAGCCGGAAGAGCCACAGCTATCTGCCCCAAAGCAACGACAAAGAAGTTCATCGCAAAACCACTCCAAATAATGAGACGAGCTTTCTTAAAGCCCCACACTTCTGCAATGCAATCATTGATGATGTACGAGATTGGGAACACAATCAGTCCGGCAGTAACGGTAATGCCAAAGACTTGAATTACTTTTGTTTCGAGAAGATTGGCTGCGATAAGACATACATTAAACAGAATGCCAAGCAGCATGAAAGGAACGGATACTTTATTATTCATAAATCTTGTTTTTTACGTGGTATTCAAGCACACGGTGGTTATTAATCACTTACTATTTGAAGCTGCAAAGATATGTAATCCTTATGAAATAAAAAAGCAGATGGTAAATCATCTGCTTTTTTATCCAGGCAAATAGCCTTTTATTTACTCTCTATTTGAATCTTTTTCGCCTTCTTTGCCGCCATAATAAGACGGATAGAACGGTCGTAAGTAAGATAACTCCAAACCCAGTTGAGCAACACCATCACCTTGTTTCTAATACCAAGAATAGAGCGAAGATGGACAAGCAACCAAATAATCCACGCAAACCATCCGTGCATTCTTAGCTTCTTAAAGTCGGCTACCGCTTTGTTTCTACCGATTGTGGCCAGAGAACCAAGATTACGATAATGAAAAGCAGATAGTTTCTTACCATTTTCTAACTTTTTCAAATTAGAGGCCAGCAAATGACCTTGCTGAATAGCTACCTGAGCCAACTGCGGATGTCCGTTAGGGTAATCTTTTTCCGTCTGCAAGCAAACATCACCAATGGCAAACACATTCTCGATGCCCTTTACCCGATTGAACTCATCCACCAAAATTCGTCTTCCTCTACCCAGCATATCAGCACCGATATGATCAAAAGAAGTCGCAATAACACCACTCACCCATATAAAAGTGCGTGTAGGAATATCCATTCCATTATTCAGTATCACCTTGCCATCTTTGTAGTCTTGCACTAATGTGTTCAGCATCACATTTACACCCATTCCCCGAAGAAACTTCTCTGCATTTTCAGAAGCATTGGCAGACATGGCGGCAAGTAATCTCGGTCCGGCTTCAATGAGATACACGTTCACCTTGTGAATCTCCATTTCCGGATAATCCTTGGGGATCACAAATTTCTTCATTTCCGAAAGTGCACCCGAAACCTCCACTCCGGTGGCACCACCACCCACAATCACAATATTCTGCAGAGCCTGCCTCTCCTTCAAATCCTCCGTAGTAAGTGACTTCTCAAGATTGGCCAACAGCGCATTACGCATGGCCATCGCCTCTTCCACCGTTTTCATAGGCATAGCAACACTTTCGATATTCTCATTACCGAAATAATTAGTCGTAGTTCCTGTAGCAAGAACCAGATAATCATATTTCAACGGGCCAATAGATGTTTCGATAAGATTATTTTCTGAATCGACACCGGTTACGTCTGCCCAACGGTAATAAAAATCCTTTCTTTTCTGAAAAATCTTTCGAAATGGGAAAGCAATAGAACTAGGTTCCAACCCAGCCGAAGCCACTTCATAAATCATGGGAAGAAATTGGTGGTAGTTATTTTTGTCCACCAGCACTACCTGAAAACCACTCTTGCATAACTTGTTAGCTAATTCCAGGCCTCCGAAGCCACCACCAACAATTACAACACGTTTCTTTTCAACCTTAGGTACATTAAAATTCATATATTGTCTATTGTTTAACTAAAATAAAACAGCATATGCCAAGGCCTTTTACGAACCATGGCATTGCATCATTAACAAATTTCCCTTATTGAGGTTGCAAAGGTAGTAGCTTTAATTATGTTGAGCATCCAAATATTACGTAATTTTATGTTCTTCAGCATAAAAATTTAAAAATATTATCTTTTTGCTATGTTGACATTTCAATCGTTACATTTCATTTATCAAAGCGCCTGTTTTGTTTATATTCTCGTCCCTGTTTTTGCTCCAAAAAGTTCGCACACCTCTCAGCCACCCATTCAGCCATCTCAATTCATTGAGAATCAACAGACTAAAGGTTTCTTCCAAACACCTCTTCGCCAACCCTTCAGCCACAATATAATAAATATAAGTATTTAAAGATAAGAGTGCATTTTGAGGTGATTTTTAGTTGCGAGCCAGTCCCTATGAATTAGACTCATGTATACTATTATTCTTTCTGCAAAAAGAAGGCCTTCGGATAAAAAAACAAAGCTTTGTTTTTTTATCCGAAGGCCTTCTTTTTAAACTATTTGAAGCGCTCTCCTTTTTGAATAAGAAGACTAGAATTTATAGTCTATACCAACACCAAAAACCTTATTGGTACGTCTGTAAACGTCGGTCCCGGCTAATCCGGTGCCATTGTAACTATCATAGTCTTCTTTATAATTGCCATAATTGGTCCAGAAATAAGCCACATTAACCTTGGCATTCTTTGCAATATTAAATCCCGCACCAAATCCGTAGGAGTATGAACTTACGGCAAAACTCATATCATTCTGATAGCCATCACCAACATCATATTTGGTACGTTGCATACCGGCACTCACTTGTGCCCATTTGCATACATCCCATTCGGCACCAGCTAAAAATTCGTTTGTTCCTTCGTTAATATAATCTTGCTTATTATTAGCCATCTTGGCATGAGTATCAAAGAAATGATGATAACCTACGGATGCGCGTAGCTCAGGAAGAATTTCGTAAGTAACACCGGCAGTAAGTAAACTAGGTATATCATGTGGTGTATTGACTCCATCGTTATAAGCGACAAGGCCTGTTGTATTTTTCTTTGTTTTATTTTCGATGTTTAACTTAGTATTGAACTCATATTTCACACCTACATTCCACTTCCCTTTTTTGAAGTTAACACCCAAAATAGGAGTTATACCCCATCCGGTTTGATCACAATCGAGTTCCTTATCTTCAAATTTCGCAGCTGTCTCCTGCATCGTTGCAGCTTGAGTACGATACGCCTCTGCAGTAGCAGTATTTCCAGCAGCTTCATAACTAGCAGCAACTTGAGTAAGATAGGTTGATACCCCAGTAAAGTAATCGGATACATTCACCATCGATCCACCATTAATATTTGCTTGAATATCTCTCAAATAGCCAAAATAGCTATTGTTTACATAATTAGCCCTCATACCAACATAAGCAGAAAAGTTCTCATTAATCTTATAAGTTGCCCCTATCTGCAAACCATAAATAATCTGAGAACCATCCATATAACTCTGCACGGAATACTGATCTGTTCCGGTTAACCCTGCCGCTGTAAGAGTTGCCGGTACCATCGCTACTCCCGATTCAAAAGAGCCAAGTCCATTATTGAACGTAGCCTTACCACCACCACCGGTTACGGCAAAGCTCCCACTGAAAGCCCAATTTCCTTTCTTATACACACCATATAAACTGGGAATAAAAGGAACCGAAGCTTCACCTTTAAATTTCTTTGTTGCTTCCCCACCATTACCCTCAAAAGGAGCAAATGTGGAAGTGATTGTTCTTGTCTGGAAAGCACTTTGCACATTGAATGACATATGAAAGCCATCTTCCATGAAAGCCAGTCCGGCCGGATTAGAATATACAGCATCAATCTGCGTAGAAGCATCTCTAGCCAAATATCTTAGAAACAAGATGTGTTGATTGGTATTTGTCAGGAGCCCACCTGCAAAAGTTGGAATTGAAACGATTAGCAACACTACACTAATCAGGGTTAATTTTCTCATCTAATTCTTTTTTAAGTTAATCAGGCCGCAAAGGTAGCACAAATATGCACACAAAAAATATGTTTGTGCATAATATTTTGCTTCACTAAGCTATTTTAATTAAGAATAGAATAGTTATATTTGAAACCATCAAGAAAAAGAAGAAGAATTTTACAAAAGAGAAGGTCACATTACAAACAACACTCAAAACAAAGGGAAAATGCAAATGGGCTCAGGCAACAGGAAACAATTCATCGACTGTAAGTGTTTAAATTAAAATAACGATAGAGACAGAACAACGATTAAACCAATCAAACTATGGCATTTACAATCGCTTTTTTCGGAACACAACCATATGACGAATCATCTTTCAATTTGAAGAATGCTGACTTTGGCTTTGATGTCAGATATTTCAAAGGGCATCTCAACAAAAACAACGCTATCCTTACGCAAGGAGTGGATGCAGTCTGCATCTTCGTTAACGATACGGCTGATGCTGATATTATTAATATAATGGCTGCCAATGGAGTAAAGCTATTGGCCTTACGCTGTGCCGGATATAATAACGTGGACTTGGATGCCGCCATCGCTGCCAGAATAAAAGTAGTACGGGTACCTGCCTACTCACCATACGCAGTAGCCGAACATACAGTGGCTCTGATGCTTTCATTGAATAGAAGAATCCCACGTGCTACGTGGCGAACAAGAGATGGAAACTTTTCACTTCACGGACTGTTAGGCTTCGATATGCACGGAAAGACAGCGGGCATCATCGGGACAGGTAAAATAGCTAAGATCTTAATTCAAATTCTTCGGGGGTTCGGGATGAATATTCTGGCTTACGATCTCTATCCGGATCATAACTTTGCCAGAGAGCATCAGGTGGTATATACTTCACTCGACGAACTTTATCATAGTTCGGATATCATTTCGCTACATTGCCCTCTCACCGAGCAAACCAAATACCTTATTAATGATTATTCCATCAGCAAGATGAAAAATGGCGTGATGATTATCAATACCGGAAGAGGACAATTAATACATACCAATGCATTGATTGAAGGACTAAAGAACAAGAAAATCGGGTATGCCGGACTGGATGTGTACGAAGAAGAAGGTGATTACTTTTACGAAGATAAATCCGACCGTATTATGGATGATGACGTATTAGCCCGATTGCTCTCTTTCAACAATGTCATCGTAACCTCACACCAAGCTTTCTTTACGCAAGAGGCCTTGGGAAATATAGCAAACACTACGTTACAAAATATCAAAGACTTTATAGATAAGAAGCCTTTGGCCAATGAAGTAATAAAATAAATAAGTAAAAATGAAAACAGTAATAGATAAAGCAAGTAGCCGTGGGCATTCTCAATACAATTGGCTCAACAGTTATCATACTTTCAGCTTCGATAATTATTATAATCCTGCACGAATGAACTTTGGTGCTTTACGTGTTCTGAATGACGATTGGATAGCCTCCGGAGAAGGCTTTGAGACGCACCCGCATAAGAACATGGAAATCGTAACCATAACTTTAAAAGGGCATTTAAAACATGGGGATAGCAAAAAAAACGAACAAGTAATCACTGTAGGGGATATTCAAGTGATGAGTGCCGGAACCGGTATTTTCCATAGTGAGAAAAACAATAGTGTTTCGGAACCTGTTGAACTTCTACAAATATGGATTATGCCAAAACAAAAAAACACAAAACCTTTATATCAGGATTTCAATATCAATGCATTAAAGAAAAAGAATGAATTGGCGCTTATCATATCTCCAGATGGAAGCACGGATGCTAAATTGCTCCAAGACGCATGGTTCTCAATCGGTGAAATTGAAGCCGGGAACACAGTGAATTACAAACTACATCAACCGAACAATGGAGTATATGCATTCGTCATAGAAGGAAAAATCCAACTTGATAATATCCTTTTATCGCGAAGAGACGGCGTCGGAATTTCTGAAACAGACACAATAGAAGTACAAACTTTAGAAGAGACACATCTACTATTCATTGAGGTCCCGATGTGATAGAATGAGCATGAAAATAAACCTTGCAAATATTCGACAGGAATATACTAAAAGTGGTTTGAAAGAGAGCGATCTACCTGCAGACCCACTTACATTATTCGAAAAATGGTTAAACGAAGCGGTAGAAGCCAAAGTGGAAGAGCCTACTGCCGTTTTGGTGGGGACGGTGTCTCCCGAAGGTACTCCCTCCACACGCACCGTGCTGCTGAAAGCTTTACGCAAAGGCCAGTTTGTATTCTATACCAACTATGATAGCCGCAAGGGAAGCCATTTGGCACAGAATCCGCACATCTCCCTCTCTTTCGTCTGGCACGAATTGGAACGACAAGTGCATATAGAGGGTATCGCCTCAAAAGTGTCCTCTGAAGAATCAAATGATTACTTCAAAACACGTCCTTACAAAAGTCGCATCGGCGCAAGAATCTCCCCCCAAAGTCGCCCTATCAGCAGTCGGGTAGAGATCATGCGATTATTTGTTGCCGAGGCTGCCCGCTGGATAGGCAGAGAAGTAGAGCGTCCCGAAAACTGGGGCGGATACGAAGTAACTCCTACTCGCATAGAGTTTTGGCAAGGACGCCCCAGCAGACTTCACGACCGCTTTCTATACACTCTTCAAGAAGATAAATCCGATTGGAAGCATGAACGGTTGGCACCTTAAGCAAAAAGTTCTTACCGAACAACGAGTCTACAATTAAAGAATTTTGGCTTAATGGATGAAGGCGGTTTCGCTATTATTCGTATTTTTACAGCTAAATCATTTATTTATGAAACTGACCTACATCTATCACAGTGGCTTTGCCATTGAAGCCGAAAATGTAACCATTATTATCGACTATTATAAAGATTCCTCCGAAACAGCACCCAATCAAGGCGTTGTGCACGATGAACTTCTTCACCGCCCCGGTAAAATCTATGTCCTTTCCTCACACTTTCATCCCGATCATTTCAACCGCGACATACTGGCTTGGAAAGAGCAACGACCGGATATACACTACATCCTATCCAAAGATATTTTGCAAAGCCATCGCGCTTCGAAAGAAGACGGTACCTATATCGACAAACCGGAAGTATACGAAGACGATACCCTGCGTATTCAGGCATTCGGCTCTACCGATGCCGGAATCTCTTTCCTCATTGAACTGGAAGGCATGAAAATATTTCATGCCGGAGACCTGAATAACTGGCATTGGATGGAAGAATCAACCGAACAAGAAGTTCGCAAGGCCGAAGGAGATTTTTTGGTAGAAGTGAAATTCTTGCAACAGACCGCACCTGCTATTGACTTGGTCATGTTTCCTGTAGATTCAAGGTTAGGAAAAGATTATTTTAGAGGAGCCAAGCAGTTCGTGGAACAAATAAAAACGTCTATATTTGTACCCATGCACTTTGGAGAGGATTATGCGGGAGGCAATGCTTTCCGTAGCACTGCTCAAGCCCACGGCTGCAAATTCATCAACATAACACATCGAGGAGAAAAATTCGAAATCAAATAAATAAAGACAATAATACCATTATGAACAAACTAACACATCTCTTAGCCGTGATGTTCCTCTTCTGCCTTCCTATAATCATGCAAGCGCAAGAAGATGAAGATGAAAAAGTCGATTTAACCAAATATTTGGTTGGAGCAATTCCCGAGAAAGAAGGAAAAGTCGTTTTCTCAGAAGAGTATAATCTTCCCGGAATGTCAAAAGAACAAGTTTTTGATAAGATGCTTGGGTGGATGCAAAAGCGCCTGCAGAAAAACAAAAACACAAGCAGAGTAGTCTATTCCGACAAAGAGAAAGGAATGATAGCCGGAATGGGAGAAGAATACATTGTATTCAAATCAAGCTCTCTCTCACTAGATCGGACATTGGTGAACTACCAGCTAACAGCTACATGTTTGCCCGAAAAATGCCTATTGGATATTGAGAAGATACGCTATACCTATCAGGAGAAAGAAAAATATACTGCCGAAGATTGGATCACAGATAAATATGCATTGAATAAAGACAAAACAAAGTTGGTGCGTGGATTATCTAAATTTCGCGTAAAGACTGTTGATTTTGCCAATGAACTTCTTGCAAATGCGCAAAAAGCCATGGGGGCAGTTCCCTCTGTTGCCGCACAAGTTGCTCCAGCTGCAACAGTTGTTGTACCGGCCACTGCAAGGCCCGACGTAAGTTCCATACCCGCCATCGCTACAAGTCAAGAAACCAATGCTCCCGTTGCGAATCTGGCCGGATACAAACAGATCGCACCCGATAAGATTCCGGGTAACATCGTTAAAATGCTTTCTCAAGACTGGATGCTAATAACAGCCGGCGGCAATGAAAAATTTAATATGATGACTGCTAGCTGGGGTGGTCTGGGTGTATTGTATGACAAACCCGTCACCTACTGCTTCATCAACCCCACTCGTTATACCTATCAGTTAATGGAAACTAACGACACCTACACACTGACATTTTACACAGAGGCCTACCGTGACGCACTGAAGTATTGCGGGAGTAACTCCGGTAAAGACGGTGACAAAGTAAAAGGTGCGGGACTAACATCCATCACAACTCCTACCGGAAGCAAAGCGTTTTCTGAAGCATGGCTCATCATAGAGTGTCGCAAGCTTGTGTCGCAATCGCTCACTCCCGAAGCTGTTTCCGATAAAAAAATCAAGGAGCAATGGGCTGGAAAGCAAATGCACAAAATGTATATTGGTGAGATTATCAATGTATGGGTGAAATAAAAGAAGCAGAGCTATGGAAATAAAAAGTAAATTCGACCACTTTAATATCAATGTAACCAATCTGGAACGTAGCATTACTTTCTATGAAAAAGCATTGGGACTCAATGTGCATCACCGTAAAGAAGCAAAAGACGGTTCTTTTATTCTCGTCTATCTGACAGATAACACAAGCGGCTTCTTATTGGAACTCACTTGGTTACGAGATCATGCTCAAGCGTATCAATTAGGTGAAAATGAAAGTCACCTCTGCTTCCGTCTGGAAGGAGATTATGACGAGATTCGCCAGTATCATAAAGGGATGAACTGCGTTTGTTTTGAAAATACAGACATGGGGCTTTATTTCATCAACGATCCGGATGATTACTGGATTGAGATCCTACCGGTAAAGTAAAAGCCTGTCAAGCATTACCCATAAAAAAAGTAGTTAAGCAATGGTTCATCAGAGAACATGCTTAACTACTTTTCTTGTTATTAGCGACAACCGCCTATTATTTATGCCTGTTGGCACGTTTCTGTCTAATCTCAGCTTTCATCTTTGCAGAGCCGGAATTATGTAAACCTTTCATATAGGTTGTTTTCTTGGCCTTGGTCTTTACTTTAGGTTTCTCTTTCCCTCTTTCCGGTTCTTTAGCTTTACCTTTAAAGACTATACCACCCATTATTGCATCTTCTATGCTCATACAACTCCTTTATTCATTCATAAATTAAGCTACAAAGATAAGCATTTTTTGTGGATAGACAGTATAAATCCTTATCTTTGCTGCTAACTTATAATACCCACATTCATGAAAGCAACTCTGCTCACAGCCAACAACGACCCCATGGGTGCAGCCATAACCGATTATTTTACCCATCACAAGGCCGATCGCTTACGTGTATTTTCCTCTTTATTCGATGAAGATGAGATACCTGTAAAAGATTTATTCCGAGCACCAACCCGTATGCCTATCATAGAGCGGACGGCATTGCAATTGGCCAAGGGGAAGATCTTAGATGTAGGTGCAGGTAGTGGTTGCCATGCTCTGGCACTTCAGCAAGCAGGCAAAGAGGTTTGTGCCATTGACATCTCTCCTTTATCAGTAGAGGTGATGAAACAACGTGGGGTAAAGAATGTGCAACTCGTCAATCTCTTTGATGAAACCTTTTGCGAGCACTTCGACACCATTCTGCTACTAATGAATGGTTCCGGAATCATAGGCAAAATAGAAAATCTACCAACTTTCTTCCTCAAGATGAAGCAATTGCTCAACCCAGACGGATATGTACTGATGGATTCAAGCGATCTTCGCTACCTGTTTGAAGAAGAAGATGGCAGCTATCTTGTCGACTTAGCCGGAGATTATTATGGTGAAATCGATTTCGAGATGCAGTACAAAGAGATAAAAGGAGATGTTTTCGATTGGCTCTACATTGATTTCCAGACACTCAGCCTGTACGCCACGCAACACGGATTCAAAGCAGAGCTGGTAAAAGAAGGCAGACACTATGATTATCTGGCAAAATTAAGTTTGACCAAATAAAATCTTAGAGGCCACACCTCACCACCGCTACTCAACGCGCCTTTATTCCCAACTAATTTCAGTTAAGAATAGAAGCGTGTATGAAGCAATGAATCACTTCTTCAGCATTGCATCAATCTTCTGAACCAATGAAGCAAACTCAGGTTCATTGTACAGCCGGGTAAGTTTCACAATACGCCCGTCACGATCGATAAGCACATTGCGGGTAATGCCGGAGTCACGTAAAGCATACTTCGAGTAGATATCCGCCCCGGGATCCAAACCCAGCGGATAAGTCACTTTCACTGCTTTTCCAAACTCAACGACCTTGTTCAACGGTTCATCACGGTCGACACCGATAAGCATGAACTCATTATTCTCTTTGTGCTTTTGCCAAATATCGCTTTCAATAAAAGGCATCTCCTTGCGGCACACACTACACCAACTGGCAGTAAACTGCAACATTACAACTTTGCCACGAAGGGATGAAAGAGCAACCGTTCTTCCATCTGTCAGAGTCACCGTAAAATCAGGAGCCATCTCTCCCACCCGAACAATATAGCCTGTACTATCAGCTTTCACTTCACCTTGATTTGGAGATTTAAACTCTTTAGCAGATACGCTGCCAACCCAAAAAGACAGCAAAATGCAGGAAATACAAAATAATTTTATCTTCATCATTTCATTATAACTTGTTGATTTACAAAAGTAAGCAAAGCTATCGAGACTACAAATAGCATATTCGTGGTATTTACACTCTTGCGAGATTAAAAAATAGTTTCTACCTTCGCATCCGCAAAACAAAAACCGCCTCTTTAGCTCAGTTGGCCAGAGCACGTGATTTGTAATCTCGGGGTCGTTGGTTCGAATCCGACAAGAGGCTCTAGCAAAGCACTTCAATCTTTCATTGATTGAGGTGCTTTGTTATTTATAATCAGCCTGTTAATTAAACGATATTTACAAACAGCCTTATTTTTTTGTATCATATAACTTCAGCGTGTTGAATGTCCGAGATCAGCGTGTTGAAAACAGACTTTCAACACGCTGATCTCGGACATTCAACAAACCCCTCTCAGATGAGCTGTAGCGGTAGGTATTAAATACATACATATTTGTTTCTCATTCGAAGAATGTCCCTTTTTTACAAGTGCATGAAAAAGAAAAAGCGTATTTTTGTCCAGATTGTCTCACTGCATAATTATGGAAATCTTCAAAGTCATAAAGCCGTCTCCCACCTTGGCACCGTATATCAAATATTATTGGATATTACGGATTAATGCCGCTACGCCTGTCACAGAGCGTGTACTACCTGTCGGCTGTGTACACCTAACTTTCCATAAAGGGAAGCAACTATTTTCACCCACCGAAAATAGTATGCAACCCAGAGCATTTATTTGTGGACAAGCATCTTCTTTTTTTGATGTTATATCAACCGGAAATATAGAGATGATTTCCGTCGTCTTCCAACCATATGCAGCAAAAGCATTCTTTCCAATGCCCATAAGCGACTTTCATGGTAAGAATGTTTCGATAGACGAACTCGGGAGCAATGAGCTGGCAGATCTGGAGAAACAAATCACCGATAATTCGGATGATACCCGATGCATCGAACTGATTGAGAGCTTTTTAATAAAAAAACTCTATTTATTTCCCGAATATAATTTAAAAAGAATCAAAGCAACAGTCCAAGAGATCAATCTGCAAGCGCAAGTCAGCACTCCTCAATTATCAGATATTGCCTGCCTCAGCAGTAAACAGTTCAATAGAATATTTACTGATTACATAGGCGCTACTCCTAAAGAATTCGTGCGCATCATCCGCATGCAAAGAGCTCTGTACACCCTACAAACAAATTTCAACGAGAACTTCGCACAGCTAGCCTGTGAATGCGGATATTATGACCAATCTCATTTAATCAAAGAATTTAAGACATTTTCCGGCTACACGCCAAGCGAATATCTGTCTGTTTGCGCTCCTTACTCCGATTACTTCTCTACATTCTAAAGAATTATATTCTTTGTACTGACTATTGTAGGCCCACTTTATGTCTCTTTTTTACTATCGCAAGGAATTACGTTACTCTACTTTTGTGTTGTCTTTGCAAAGTCAACATATAGTAATCATCTAAAAGTAAAACAGTATGAAAAAGTTAATTGCATTTTTTGAAATTCCGGCAAGCGATTTTAATCGGGCGGTAAAGTTCTATGAAAACATTCTTCGCACTCAGCTATCCGTAATAGAGTGTAAAGAGGATAAAATGGCCTTCTTTATGGAAGGAGGAGATTGCATTGGTTCCATCTCTTTCGCACCGGAGCGACATCCCTTCGCTCCGAGTTTTCATCCATCGGTAAGCGGCGTACTGATTAGTTTCAATTGCGAAGATATGGATATCACTCATAGCTTAATTAAAAGTAACGGAGGAACAATCATCACTCCAAAGACGAAGATAGAAGCAGAAGGAAAAGGCTATTTCTCCATTTTCCTTGATAGCGAAGGTAATTCTATCGGGTTATACTCGGATAAGTAAAAGCCAGGCACTCAAGAATCACTCTCCAAGTAATTCTTGAGTGTATTATCTCAACACAAAATTCTTATAGCCCTAAATTAGGCTTCGTAAACGACCAATGATTGTGAATTATCCGCCATTTACCATCGTTTTCCAGACAGTATACTTCCGTGCAATTCCATTTACCGTCTGAATAAGAATTCAGATTATAAGTCAGTACCGCCATGCTATCATTCCCCTGCACAAGCACATTATTCATTTCAGACTTATCCACGGAAATTGTTCCCCGCAAAGTCTCATAAAAAGCCTTCATCTTTTCAAAACCGTCAAAGCGCTTCTCTGCAAACGGATCAAAGTAAGTTATTTCCTGAGAATATAACTCCAAATAAACAGATGGATTTCCTTTATTCCATTCTGTCAAAGCCGCTTTTTCTAATGCAATAATCTTTTCTGCAATGCTCTGTTCCATAACAATTGTGTTTTTAAAATTAGTATTTATTTCCTTTATTCAGCAAACTAGTCACTTCACCTTTCAAAACATCAGGAAACAAGACCCTGGCAATGTCAATATAAGACAAACACCAGCGTGCAAAACGTTCCAATGAGAAAACCATGAAGTGCAAAATAACCTTGTCTCCTTTATCTTCTTCATAGATCAACCCTTCATAAAAGCGGTTTTCATCAAGCAAAGCTACTTTCGCTTTGTCTACCTCTATCAAGACCTCGTGTAGTCCCTCCATCTTTTCTATCTCTTTCAGAAAAGAATGAAGCGGTGGATGTTCATTTTCAAAAGTCTCACTGGTTTGGTAAACACACTGTATCCTCCCTACGCGAAACGTTCGATAATCTTTGCGAATGTCACAATAAGCCACCAGATACCAATTGGATTTTGAAAAGAATAAACCAATAGGATCTAATTTTCGCTCTGTTATTTCCTGCTTATAGTTGGAATAAGTAATTTGAATCCTCCTTTTGTCAGCAATGCCACACAACACATTTTTCAGAATATCTTGATTAGCAGTCGGCTTAACGGCATGAAAATGCATCACATCGATTTTATCATTGAGCATTTCAATTGATTTCTTCTCTGCCAATTGCATCACAGCTCTAATTTTATCAATACCGGATTTATAGCTCTCTTTAAAGCCAAAGTCCGTAAACTGATCGACCAACTTTTCTGCAAGCAAAAAGGCAAAAGCTTCCTCCTTAGTAAACATCAGTGGCGGAAGCTTAAATCCTTCCACCAACGAATAACCCGTGCCGGAATTACCCACCAAAGGGATACCTGCATCCTCCAAAGCTTTAACGTCTCGATATACTGTTCGAAGACTAATGTCAAAACGAGTAGCTACATCTTTCGCCTTTACCAAAGACGAAGATTGTAGCATAATGAGAATAGCAGATAATCGATCAATACGGTTCATAAACGATGGCAATAAATCAGTATCACAAATGTACAAAAAAGAATTAGGTAAGACGATATATAAGATAAATATAGCTCCCACCTAACTCAAAAATCAAGAGATTTGTAATTTTCTATGCAGAATAACCTTCGTCATCCATCATGATTAGCCAACGGACACCATACTTATCTATCAGCTCACCAAAGGCATCACAAAAGAACGTTTTCTCTAGAGGAGCCACTACCTCACCACCTTGAGATAGTAAATCGAACACCCTGCGGAGTTTTTCTATGTCCGTGAAGACAAGCACCAGTTTGCAATTGCTACCCGTTGCAACCACTTCGCCTTCAGCCGCATCTTCGGCTCCCAGATTAAAATATTCCGTACTAAGAATCATGTGAGAAATTTTTTCTTCCTCAGCCTCACTTAGTTGAAGAGACTTATCTTCTTTCTTTCTGAACAAGAAAATGATCTCTCCATTCAATACTTCTTTGTAAAAGTTAAACGCCTCTTCACAAGTACCGGGAAAAACTAAATGCACATTCAATTTCATAACAATTGTTTTTTAGTGAATAATCTATTTGTCGGGTACAAAAATAGAAGGCGATAATGACAACCCTATGTCACTCAATTTGCAAAAAAACATTAAATGCCAACAATCTTATCAAATCGACTATCCATAAAATCGTTGAGATATACAAGCTATATCGCATGAATCAGACAGACAAAGCCTTCTCACAAAACAAACATTGTTAAATGCAAAGCAAAAAAAGAACGCAAATAATCATCTTAAATAAAAACAAAGTTACTTTGTACAATAAACTGGAGATATCAGATAATGAGCGCATCTCATTATGGAAAGACGTGACAAGTTGTTTTCTATAACAGAACGCTCCGCATGGTCCTTGTTCTATCAGCAAAGATCATAGAATAAACACCGATAAATTTAAAAGATGAATATTACAACTTTCAATTCTTTAAAAAGCCGTAACTACAGATTATACTTTTCGGGACAATCAGTTTCATTAATCGGAACGTGGATGCAACGCACTGCTGTTTATTGGTTAGTGTTCGATCAAACGCATTCTAACTTTATGCTGGGATTGGTAGTCTTCGCCACACAATTTCCTTCTTTCCTGTTTTCGCCACTGGGAGGAGTAATATCCGATCGTTACAATCGCTATCGGGTTACGCTGGCTACCCAGACTTGCTCGATGATACAAGCAACGATTCTCTCCATTGTAGTGCTATTCACCGACTATTCCATCTGGGAGATTTTTCTTCTTAGCGTAGTGATGGGCATAGTAAATGCGTTCGATTTACCTGCCAGACAATCATTGGTAAACGAGGTAGTGGATGACAAAAGTAATCTACAGAATGCGATAGCATTAAATTCTTCGATGGGAAAACTGGCCTGGCTAATAGGACCCGCGATATCGGGTATTATATTAGAGAAACTAGGTGCAGGTACCTGTTTCCTCATCAATGCTTTTAGCTATCTTGCCGTAATCACGTCCCTGCTCCTGATGAGAATCACGCCGTACGTGCCACAGCCGCATACTAAAAAAATCATGAAAGAGTTTAAAGAAGGGTTTAACTATTTAAAGAACAATCCTTCTTTGGGCAAAATCGTAATTATGCTGGCCTGCATTAGCCTCTTCGCACTTCCATTCAACACACTTCTGCCTGTATATGCCAAAGTGATTTTTCATGGAACAGCCTCAACCTATGGCTATCTGAACAGCGCCATAGGCCTCGGAGCATTGGTCGGAGCCATTCTGCTGGCCTCTCTAAAGCCAAGTGCCAATCTGAAACGGCTTTTATTCATTAATATGGTGATATTAAGTATCGCATTACTTGTTTTCTCTCACATCACTAATTTTTCCATTGCACTATGCGCAGCCTCATTGGCCGGTTTTGCCATGATGTCTCAAACAACCATCTGCAACACGATTATACAAACCGAAGCATCTATTGAGATGAGAGGGAGAGCTCTCAGCTTCTTTGCTATGGCATTTTTCGGCATGCAGCCACTGGGAGGATTGCTTACCGGTACCATATCTCAATACATCGGAGCTCAGTATACGATCTTGGCACAAAGCATTGCAGCCATTATCATTGCTGTTTTATTCTTCTCCTTCCTGTTGAGCAAAAAGAAAACAGTTATTCATTTAGCTGTTTAGCATATTCAGTAGAATTTATACCCCAAAAAGCCTTAAAGCTTTTGCTGAAATAATGAGGATCGCTATAACCTACCATATAAGCAATTTCTGCCATAGAGTACTGCTTTTCTTTTATTAATTCAGCAGCTTTTTGCATACGTATTTCTCTAATATACATGATAGGAGCAAGACCTGTTAAAGACTTAAGCTTATGAAAGAAATTTGTCCGACTCAGACTGAAACAGCTAACCAGATAGTCTACATCTAAGTCGGCATTACTTATTTGCTGCTCCATTATCTCAGCCAGTTTTGTTAGAAAGGCAGTATCTCTACTCGATAACATAAGAGTCGTTTCTTCTTTCAGAGCATTTTTAAAAATCGATTTATTGCTACAATAATAAGCTTGTAATTTCTTCCGCTGAGCTAAAAGATTATCGACTTTTGCTTGTAGATAGCTGACGCTGAATGGTTTGGTTATATAATCATCTGCACCCGTCTGAATGCCGATCAGAACACTATCCATATCTGCTTTAGCCGTTAATACGATTGCAGGTATATGAGAAGTCCTTTCGTCATTCCTTAGCTCCTGTAACATTTGGATGCCATCTTTTACAGGCATCATAATATCTGTGATAATTATATCCGGTAAGCAAGAGAATGCTTTTTCAAGTCCTTCACTTCCATCCTGGGCCTCAATGACACGAAATTTATCCTGAAAGATTTGTTTAATGAATGCCCTAAGCTCATGATTATCTTCTACGATGAGCATGAGTAGCATATTCATCGCAGTAGTCTCTGTGGCCTGTTCTTCAGATCTTGCTTCAATCTCGGGTTCGTCCAAGTCAGATAATATATATTCAGTGTCTGCAGGATAATGATTCTTGCCTTTCAACAACCTAACAGAAAATGTACTTCCCTTGCCCGATTCACTTTCAACAGCAATATCACCGTGGTGCATTTCTACCAGTTCCTTAGCCACAGATAATCCTATACCAGAACTCATAACCGCTTGAAAATTCTCTTGCACCAAGTTTTCAAATCGATTAAAAATACTTTTTTGTTTTTCTTTTTGAATACCAATACCTTGATCTGTAATCTGAATGATGATACAATCGGTCCTCTCTAAGATATTTACGCATATACATTTCTCATCGGGAGTATATTTAAATGCATTGGATAATAGATTAAAAAGAACCTTTTCTATATTGTCTGCATCAAGCCAGATATAGCAACTTGTTGGTTCAGCGATAAATGTCAGAGTAATATGCCTCTCTTTGGCAAGAGCTGCAAAATAGCGCGTAATCTCTCGGGTAAAGTTTACAATATCCACGCGCTGAACTCTAAGTTTCATTTTATTATCTTGTATTTTGCTAAAGTCCAATATCTGTCCCACGAGCCGCTGCATACGATCGCAATTCTTTTTTATAATATTCAATGTATCTTTCACCTTCTCGGATAGATTCTCATTTTTAAGAACGACTTCCAGGGGGCCCGTGATGAGCGTCAACGGAGTTCGTAATTCATGGGAAACATTAGTAAAGAAGCTTAGCTTTAGCTGCGTCAGATATTCTTCATTCCTCGCCTTATGTTTCATTCTATAGAATACGGTATAGATATACACTCCTCCTACGATAAAGAGGAATGCCAAAGCAAAATAGAGCAATTGAGCAAACAACGTTTCATTAAAAGTAGGCAAGACTTCAATAGACAAAGCTCTTTCATTATTGCCCCATACCCCTTCGTTGTTTGTTGATTTAACACGAAAAGTATAGTTTCCGGGAGGCAAATTGGTATAATTAGCTTCACGTCCATTACCTGCCTGACGATAGTTGGTATCAAATCCCTCAAGCATATAAGCATATTGAATATATTCTGTATTGGTCATATCCAATGCAGAAAAAGCCAATCTTAAGGAGTGATTATTCGAAGGTAAAGTTAGATGAGAGATGTTATCAAGGCTGGTTGTGAGAATTGAAGGTGCGTTCTTTGGAGTTAGTTCTTGATTATCCACCCATACAGAAGAAAAAAAGATACGAGGGACAAAAGTTGTTTTATGAATCTTCTCCGGCGTAAAATGAAACAACCCTCTATTGGTTCCAAAATAGATTTGCTCCCCATTTGTTGCCCCTACACCTTCACTAAAGTGCATATTAAAGGCTATATGCTCATTGGGATACTGAATTTGTTCTTGTGCCGCAATGAATTTAACCAAACCACCACCAGTGGCCAGCCACAAATTTCCATACCGATCTTCCTGCATGGAGTAGATAATATCTGAGATGAGTCCGTTCTTTTGTGTAAACGATTTGCATTTGAACGAGTAATCACCTGTTTTAATAAGCTCATTCAAGCCTCCCCCATAGGTAATCGCCAATACCTGTCCTTTGTCCGTGCATGTAACCATTTGCACATCGTTATTACTAAGGCTATTAATATCACCCTGTTTCCGACAGATGACATGAAAGGTTATATCTTCCGGTCTTTTAAATGTTCCGTCAAAAAGTAAAATGCCTGCTGTTGTAGATACCCAGATACGCCCTTTAGTATCCTCTGTGATATGCCTTACTTTATAAAAACGATCAATGGGGTATCTCTTTAATCGATTCCGGTAGTTGATGAAACGTAGGGACCCGCTTGAACTGTTTAGAGCTAAATTCAACCCTCCACCATATGTGGCAATCCAAATTCTTTTTTTACTATCCTGAAATGTGTAATAAATATTATCACTACTAAGAGAAAAAAGATCATTTGCATTGTATCGGTATCGTTTAAAGTCAAACTTACCGGGAGTACTTTCGGAAGCTTTAGTCAGACCTTCTCCTTTGGTTGATATCCAAAAAGAACCTTCTTTAGCCTCCATGACTGCATAGACCTTTCCCAACTTGAATCGATGAATCAAATTTAATTGTGAATCATAAATGGACACATTTTGATCTCTGGTTCCCGTCCAAATTCTGTTTTTCTGGTCAATATAAAGAGCTCTGACTTCATTGTCAGGCAACTCAATATCTTTTGCATCGGGCGTATAAATATGAAATTTGTCGGGCAGAAATGTAATACGTTTAAGTCTATCCAATTGCGTACTCATCCATAAATTGCCCTGCCTATCAGCAAAAGCGGCAAAACAACGATCATTCGATTTCCATTTAATGCTTTTATCTGTCGTATTAAAAGGAACAAGCTGTTTACGCTGAGGATCATAATAAGAAAAGCCTCCTCCTTTCGGATGAATCCATAATATGCCATTTCGATCTTCAATGGCTAAGAATCCGCTTTCAGTATTAAGTGGCCTGCCCAGCTCATCCTTGCTCTCAATAAAAGTTAGTTTTTGCGTTTGTAGGTCAAATAGGGTAACCCCCGGCATAGAATGGGTTAACCAAAGAAGCCCGTTACGAGTAATCTGAGCCGATTCGATAGCTTTGTCTTTTAGTTCAGTCAGACTACTAAGCGCAAAATGCCTGGACAGCTCTCTTGAATTATTAATAAAGAATCCGTCTTTATCGGTGATATATACCGTTTTATCTTTAACATTTAAGACAGAAATAATGGACGCTACCGTTTTTAACTGTTTGCATTCCAGCAGATCTCTTGCTAACGAATATTCATAAAATTTCCCATAATTAGAACCAAATGATAATTTTCCGTTCTGCTCAGCCACTGAATAGAAGGCAGCTCTTTTTCCTGATTGAGAGTTCCCTGAAACAATAGTTGACAGTTGGGAATTGTGCAAAAAATAAAGTCCATTATCCGTTAGTATCCATTCATGAAGTTTTGAATCCATAAACACCGAATGAATTTTACCTGAAGGTATCGTCTTCTCTTTCATTGAATAAGATTGAAGAGTCAAAGCTAAATCTTTAGCATCAGTTTGTGCTCGTATTGCACTACCGTCTTTTCTCAAAAGCCAAACGATACCATTCGGAAAGACCTGAATGGATTGGAACTTATTTAATGTCCCCCTCTGAATAGGCTCAAAGATCTCCCTACTCGGATTGAAACGATAAGTAGTCGAATCATAACACAGCACCCATATACAACCATATTTGTCTTCATTGATATGCAGCAACCGATCGTTTGTAAGCCCTTTCCGATCTTCCGTATTTGATTTATAATTTTTAAAATTATATCCATCAAATCGATAAAGTCCATTCCATGTGGCAAACCATAACAAACCTTTTTGATCTTGAATAATATGATTCACCAAACCATCTTCAACTCCGTTTTGAGAAGAAAAATAAGTTACAGAAAATTTCCGAGGCACATTTATCCCAATAATAGGTAAAGCAACGATAAATAAACAAATCAAAGCTATACCGAAAGCAGGTTGAAAATTATAGAATAGTCTTCTCATAGAGGTATTGACAATGTGTGTTTTTATTTAGCTGGCTAAAATAAAGTAAAATGCCCATCAATCAAAATTCATTTTGATTAAAATATACCTTGAAGCCCTGTTTCATCTATTCTCTATTCTATTTAGATAGATTTTCCATCAAACCTGTTAGATTTTACACCGCTAAAGAATGTTTTCCACCTAAATTTGGCATTCAATATAGTTACCCAAATAATCTCTAATACGAAGAACATGAAAAGAAAAGGTAAATTAAAGCTATCCTTATTTAATAATAAGGGGCATTTTCCGAAAAGAATTTGGTTCATTTATGGACTTTCTCTTGGATTAATCTCTTTGCCATTATCTGCTAAGGCTGAAGGCAAAATCCTGAATTCTTCTATCGAACAATCCGTCCATCAAAATCGAAAAATCAGTGGTAATGTTGTCGACGAAAACGGCGAAGCATTAATTGGAGTTTCTATATTGGTGAAAGGAACGACCAATGGAATCATCACAGATTTGGATGGTAATTTCACATTAGATGTACCTGCTGATGGGACACTTATCATTTCTTATGTTGGTTACAAAAAACAAGAAGTGAAGATTAGCAATCAACAAAAGTTATCTATAATCATGCTCTCTGATAATAAATTATTGGATGAAGTGGTTGTCGTAGGTTATGGCGTTGTGAAAAAATCCGATTTAACAGGTTCCGTTGGTAGCGTGAAAGCTGAAAATATTTCAGCTAAAGGCTCTACTTCACTAATGGAAAGTTTGCAGGGACAAGTTGCCGGCGTAAATATTTCCCAATCTTCCAGCCGTGCCGGTGATGGTTTTAATATTCAAATTCGCGGTAAAAGTTCATTAAGTGGTGGTGAGCCATTGTATGTTATTGATGGCGTAGTTTGTGATAACATGAACTTTCTAAACCCAATGGACATCGAAAAGGTCGATATATTAAAAGATGCCTCTTCCACTGCCATCTACGGTTCCAGAGCCACCAATGGCGTAGTTATGATTACCACTAAAAAAGGCGATTCTAATGTTGCAAAAACAACTGTAAGTTATGATGGCTATTACGGAGTGAAAACAACCGCCAACATGCCAGACTTCATGAATGGAGATGAATTCTTAAAATTCCGTTTTTCCCGCTATTTAGTATCATCCTTAGATGCATCCACCGGTTTGACAAAATGGGAAATGACACAGGCTAATTTCTTAAATTTTTGGGGAGGAAACAGCCAAGTTATTAAAGATATGTATGCCAATAAGAACTACACGGACTGGACTGACATCGTTACCCGTGACGGTTCACAACAAAATCATTTTCTGAATATTGCAGGAAATGCTAAGAACATAAGCTATCGTATCGGTCTAGGTTATCAAAATGAGAAAGGTATTCTATACGATGGTTACGAACGATGGAATTTAAAAGCTGCTATTGATCATAAAATCTCAGATAAAATATCTGCAGGCTTCTCTACCAACATGTCAACCTCCATAAAAAGAAGTGGTAGCAGCAATTCCATTCTGGAAGGATTTCGTATGACACCAACTATGCCTTGTTATTATTGGGAAGGAGAAAATGCTGGTCAATTAATAGTACAACCAGGCAAAGATGCTGCCATTTATCCCAATGGTGGAGGTCCAACTTCCTCTATCAATCCAGTTGTAGATCGTGAAAATTCAAAAGATGATACTCGCGCTTATGATGCTATGGCAAATCTATATTTTCAGTACAGCCCGATTAAAGAAGTAATTTTAAAGACAACTTTCTCTCCAATGTATTCGAAAACACATCGTGGTACTTTCTACAATAGTCAAACGCAAGCTCGTTCGGGCAAGACCAATATGGCTGAAAATTATAACGACCAGATTTTTTCTTATACGTGGGATACTCAGGCAAATTATTCCAAAACATTTGGTGACCATAGTCTCAATGCATTGGCTTTATTCAGTGTTTATCAACAGAAATTAGAAGGCGATTACATTAATGTTGTAGATATGCCTTTCGATGTAGATTGGTACAATCTTGCTTCCGGCACAGTCCAAAGTCAGTCTAGTTATTATAAAAAACTGTCGATGCTCTCGTATGTAGCGCGCGTTAACTACTCTTATAAAGGAAGATATATGGCAACAGTATCTTCACGTTGGGACGGAAGTTCTAAATTTCAAAAAAACAACCGTTGGGGAATGTTCCCATCAGCAGCTTTAGCATGGCGTATCTCTGAAGAGAAGTTTATGAAACCAACGAATGAATGGTTAAACAACCTAAAGCTTCGTACCAGCTTTGGTATTACTGGTAACAATGCAGGCGTTGGCCCATATGATACTCAGGCCTTAGCCAATATAAAGTACTACTATAATATGGGAACATCAGTAGCCAATGGTTATGGCTATACAATGACTAACTCCGATTTAACATGGGAGAAAACCACAGAACTGAATCTGGGACTTGATTTCGGCTTTTTCAATAATCGGATCAATGGTTCTATAGATGTTTACAACAAGGATTCCAAAGATTTACTCATGGAAATGGAGACTCCGTTTGAACTAGGCTCTTATACAGGTTCAATTGTAAACAACGTAGGTAAGGTAAATAACAAAGGTATTGAGATTCAATTAAGCACCATTAATGTACGCAATAAAGATTGGAATTGGGAGACAACTTTTTCTTTCGCACGTAACATAAATTCCATTAAAGAGCTGAATGATGCAAAGGAGGATCTTGTTGGTAACAAATGGTTCATAGGACATCCAATCGATGTAGTTTATGGTTATAAATACACAGGAATCTGTACCCGAGAAGAAGCACAAGCTTATGCTACAGATTCTAAAATGAAAACAAAGTTTTATGAAGGTGAAATGAAAATCTTAGATAAAGATGAAAACGGAACGATCGATGCAAATGATAAAATGATTCTAGGCCATAGTGCTCCGAGCTGGACTGGTAACTTCGTTTCTAATCTTGCTTATAAAAATGTAGATTTTTCAGTAAGTATTTATACAAGTCAGGGAGGTACGGTTTATTCTCCGTTTATGAGTGAATTCGTAGACTATAGCCAGCGCGGAATGATGCGTCTGAATATGGATTACTACATTCCGGAAGGAGCACCCATCCTTGGAACAGACGGTTCTATTACCTATCAGGATGCTACTCATTATGGAAAATACCCCTTCCCAACTAATGGGGGAAATGGTAAAGGAGGCGGTTCCTACTGGACAAGTGGTAATAATGAAGATCGTTCACAAAATTTCGTAGACAATTCATTTGTCAGAGTTAAAAATATCACTCTTGGCTATACATTCCCTCAGAAATGGGTATCTAAGCTTAATGTTGCCAATTTGAGAATCTATGCAAATTTAATCAATCCGTTTACATTCACTAACTATAAAGGATTCGATCCAGAATGGGCTGATGCATCTGTAGGAGATGGTACAGGCGGTGTTAGTTCAAGAACTTATCAGATTGGCGTAAATTTAAAATTCTAATAAAGAACGGTTATGAAAAAAAAATATTTCATTGTAGCACTAGCCTTGGCAATTCTATCTAGTTGCTCCGGCTTCCTTGATCAAGATAATAGATCCAATGTTCCATCATCGCAATTTTACCAAACAACAACAGGTTTTGCCAGTCTGACTAATAGTGCATATTCAACTCTACGCGAGTTGTATAATATGCAGCCACAGTTGTTTGTGGCAGGTACAGACTTGTATGCCGACGGAAAAAGTCAAGGTGTTGTTATGAGCCAATATACATTTACTGCTGATGAAAGCATTATAAAAAATTTCTATGCTAATTGTTTCAAAGGTATTCAATTAGCTAACAGCGTAATTGCATATGGCGAAAGCACTGCTGAATCAAGCGTGCGTGCGCAGTACATAGATGAAGCTCGTTTCCTTCGTGCTTGGTACTATTTTCAATTAGTTCAACAATTTGGCCCTGTTGCACTGAACACCGAGATGTTTGATTATGCCGAGATGAATCATCAGCGGACTAGTTTGACTGATGTTTATAAATTCATTATTGACGAATTTACCTATCTGGTATCTGATGACTCTAATTTGTTAGAGCGTTCCGATTCCGGAACCGGACGCGCAAATAAACAAGCCGCCGCTTTCTATCTGGCAAAGACTTATTTGACTCGTGGATGGTTAGATGGTTCTGACTACGAAGCTCAGGAGGAAACCATTGCCCAGACAAGCGACTTTGAAAATGCAGCAAAATATGCTCTACAGGCTATCAATAGCGAGATTCCTTCCATTTCTATTGAAACAGCTTTTGATGTTGAGAATGAAGAAAATAATGAAATCTTCTGGAGCATTCAGTTTAGTTCTGCTTCTGTAGAAAACCCCGTCAGTGACGGCTCCTACCAACAAGCACAGTTCGGTTCTTATTTAGGAGGTTCTGAAAAGCCTAGAAACAAAGCTATTGATGGCTCTTTTGCACCTTCACTTCGCCTACAACAGTTATATACTCGTGGGGACGCTCGTCTGGAGCAGACTTTCATGTTAGAGTTCCATGAAGCCTATTTCGACTACTATTCAGCTCCAACTTCTTCATCAATTCTTTATTATTACGCACCTACTTGGGCCACTGATGAAGATATTGCTACCTGGAAAGCAAACGATCCATATGGCATCAAGAAAAATACAATAGTAAGTAAGACAATAGCTGATGGCGGCATTGCACCTTCAAACGGAGCTCCTGCAACTTATAAAGATCGCCGTTCTCAGGATTACGGTGTAGCTTGCATCAAAAAGTTTGACGATTATTCGGATGCTTCTATTTCGAACCGTAGCACCACTTGCAGTATGCACGATGTAGTAGTTGCTCGCTTGGGAGAGGCATACCTTATTGCAGCAGAGGCTTATCTTAAAATGGGCAAAACCGGAGAAGCAGCTCAAATGATTAATAACCTCCGTAAACGCCCGGGTACAATCAGAGAAGGTTATGCAACACAGATGACTGTTTCTGCCAGTGATATCAATATTAACTTTATCTTAGATGAACGCGCTCGTGAATTGGCCGGTGAGTATGTGCGTTGGACGGACTTGAAACGGACCCATAAATTAGTGGAATATGCGACTCAATATAACGAGGATGGTATCCTTGAATCAGCAATGAAGGGTCCTGACGGTAAATACAAGACTCTCCGTCCGATCCCCCAGGCTGCTATTGATTTGAATCAAGCTGATGTAGAACAGAATCCCGGATACTAGTGTCCTATTTGTAACTTAGAATTTATATTAATGCATAAATCGCTGATATTGTTTATTTGCTTCATAAGCAATGCTCTTATCCTGTTAGCCCAAGGTAGCCCCGGTAAATGGGGCGACCAGGGCAATGGGACCTATATTAATCCGATTCTAAATGCAGATTATTCCGATCCGGATGTTATAAGGGTTGGAGACAAGTATTACATGGTAGCCTCAGACTTTCATTTTCTGGGCATGCAAGTTTTAGAATCGGAGGATATGGTAAATTGGAAATTAATCTCTCAAATTTATCATCGCTTTGAATTCTCCGGATGGGGCGATAACCAGCAGTACGCCGGAGGATCTTGGGCCCCATCTATCCGCTATCATGATAATAAGTTCTGGGTCTTCTTTTGTACACCAAAAGAGGGCTTATTTATGTCCAATGCCATCAATCCGGCCGGACCGTGGAGCCCCTTGCACTTAGTGAAGGGTATTGATAAGTGGGAAGACCCCTGCCCTTTCTGGGATAACGATGGACAAGCTTATTTAGGACGGAGTCAACACGGTGCCGGCCCTATCATCATTCACAAAATGAGTGCTGACGGTACCCGTTTGCTTGATGATGGAGTGACGGTATATTCCGGTCCGATAGCCGAGGGAACTAAGATATTCAAGAGAGAGGGCTATTACTACATTTCTATTCCTGAAGGTGGTGTTGGAACCGGATGGCAAACGGTTCTTCGTTCAAAGAACATCTACGGGCCCTACGAGAAAAAAATAGTCTTGGAACAAGGAAGTACCTCTATTAACGGTCCCCACCAAGGTGCTATTGTTGATACCCCGGACGGCCAGTGGTGTTTCTTCCACTTCCAACACAACGGTTCATTAGGTCGTGTAGTTCATTTGCAACCAATGCATTGGCAAAACGGTTGGCCGGTTATTGGAGTCGATTTAGACAATAATGGAGTGGGTGAACCTGTCTATGTGTACAAAAAGCCTATTCAAAGTTCACAACTATTCACTCCACAAACCGATGATGATTTCTCTTCGCAGACTTTATCACTGCAATGGCAATTTAACCATAATCCTGTTGATAAGGCTTGGTCTTTATCTTCTCCTCCGGGTAGTCTTACCTTGCAGGCGCTGCAATCTCCATCCTTCCGTTTGGCTCATAACACACTAACTCAAAAAGTGATGGGATACGTCAGTGAAGCAACCGTTGCTATCGACCTTTCATCAATAGTAGAGGGACAGCGTTGCGGATTGGCTTGTATGGGCAAAGAGAATAAACTGCTTGGAATTAGAACGAACGGAGGGCAGAAAAGCCTCTATATATCCAACGATACTTCGGAAGTAACGATAGCGCCTATCGCAGGAACTACGGTTTATTTGCGTATATCGATTGATATGCTTCGTCAGCAGTTTCAATTTTCATATAGCACAGACAATATAACCTTTGATACTTGTGGAGACCCATTCTTTATCCGTTTCGGTTATTGGAAAGGTGCCCGTATAGCTCTTTATTGTTACAATGTAGAAAAAGAAGCAGGTGCAGCATCCTTTTCATGGTTTACTTACAAGCACGATGGACCACAAAGAACTTTGAACAGCGATATGGATCGAGTTATTACCAATATTGCCCGAACATCGTTCCCTGAAAAGGATATCTATGTTGCTTGTCCCAATTCCGTTAATCATCAAAAGTCTGCACGTCAGATACTCCAACACGCCATAGATTCTTGCTCTCTATCAGGTGGTGGACGCGTAGTGGTAGGAAAAGGTGTATACCGATTAAACGGTAATCTAATTCTAAAAAGCAATGTCAACCTGCATTTGCAAGAAGATGCCTTATTACTTTTCAGTGGGAAAGCAGATGATTTTCTGCCTGAAGTGCTGACACGGTGGGAAGGCACGGAATTATATGGACATTCGCCGATGCTCTATGCCTACCACGCAAATAATATTGCGATTACAGGAAAAGGAGTAATTGACGCACAAGGCGGGTTGGAGTTTGCCAATTGGAGTCTACACGAAGCCAAAGACAGAGACAGGCTAAGAAAGATGGGGGAAGAATTAATTCCGGTACAAAAAAGAATATTTGGAAAAGGAACGATACTCAGACCCTCCTGTGTACAGTTTCTAGGATGTTCCAGAATCCTGATTGAAGGAATTACCATTAAGAACTCACCATTCTGGACTATTCACCCTGTCTATTGCGACAATGTAATAGTGCGCGGAGTAACAATTGATAGCCATTACCCCAACAATGATGGTTGTGACCCAGAATCAACCTCAAATGTACTGATTGAAGATTGCACATTTAAGACCGGAGACGATGCTGTAGCAATTAAATCGGGGCGAGACAGAGATGGGAGATATATTGGAAGATCGTCCCAAAACATCGTTATCAGAAATTGCATCTTCCATTCCGAATGTAATGGCCTTTGCATCGGAAGTGAAATGTCTGGCGGTGTAGAAAACGTATATATGGATAACATTCAGATTGGTACTGTGAAGAATGCCCTTTATTTCAAATCAAACCGTGATAGAGGGGGGTACATTCGTAATGTGCAGGTAAGTAATATATCTGTGGAACGTTCAAAAGGCGCCATCCTACGTTTTGAAACAAATTATTTCGGTTTCAGAGGCGGCCAACATGCATCGCAATACGAGAAATTTCATATCAGCAACATAGAAGCCGAGTGTTCTGATAATTATGCCATCTTTATGGATGGTTATGAAGAAAAGCCTATTAAAGATATCGAGATAGAAAACTTCCATGTAAGGAAAGCTACTTATCCCTATTATTTAAAATGCATTGAGAATGTTCATTTGAAAGATGCTTCCGTAAATGGTAAAAGTTTACCCGAGTATCCAGAGGAACATAAAGAGCGTGTAACGCTCGATGTCTATTAATCTATTGAGAAGCAACCCACATATCGTTGATCATTTTAAGGCCAATGGTATGTGGGTTATTGTATTCTATATCAAAATCACATTATCTTAATGAACAGATATCCGAGCCTGTTTCATAAGTCAAACTTGCTTTTATCCATAGGCACAGCGCCAACTTCGGAACCAAATAAATTTAGTATTTGATTCACCTTATCCAATCTCAGCGACTGCTTACCACGTTCAAGTTCGCGCACAAATCGAAGGCCCACGCCTGATTTTTCGGAGAGCTCCATCTGCGTAAGATTATACTCCTTACGCATCCGCTTTACATAATCTGATAATGTAGTGTATTCCATACTATACCCGTTTGGGTACAAATATAGTTATTTAATTCATATTTGTACCCAAACGGGTATAAATTCATCGTTTGAGTAGTTAATTGTACCCGATAAGGTATGATGTGCTATTAAAGATGAAAAAAAGCAGAAATCAAAAGACGTATTATGCGAGAGAGTTACGACAAACTAAGCAAATGAGAAATGTTTCTTAGAAAGTGTTGCTTAATCAGATGTTCTGTTTTGCTTGGCTAGTCCAACCCTTCTCATGCAACGATTTATTTCCGTGTTAGGGATTCAACCTGACGAGAAATAAATCGAAGACTATGGGAAGAGGGAATCAAATTCACAGTGATTGCTGCATAAATGTTAATCGAACATTTAGTGGACTATTGCAAAGAATAACGTAATAAGTAAAAATAAAATAAATATGAATATTAAATTCAACCTATTTCTCACAGACCATTCTTTATTAAAAAGACAAATGATGCCTAGTAAAAGCATTACTATAATTGGAAATAGGTCAATCCCCTTAAAAAGTATAGTGAAGAAATATTGTTCCCCTCCTGGATGCCTAGAGTCAATCAGTGCCGCCAAAATATATAAACAGATAAAATAGAGAATGAATAAAATAAGCGATAAAAGCCAAGGATTAATTTTTTTCATATAATCTATATTATTGAGGTATAACCTCACCATCATCTCTCAAAACTAGAAATTAGTCAAATGCCCGGTTTTGCTTGACTAATCCATTTATTTTTTAATCCGATATCTCACAGTTTATCCAGATAAAAAGCGGTTATATAAACAGCGATTTTATATAGAAAACCACATAAAGAGCCCAGAAAATTAATATTATTAAGGATATCGCAAACCCTGTTCTATTCTTTTTTATCCATGATCCATAAAAAAACAAACTAATAGAAAAAGCAATAATACAAATGAATGGCATCAAATAAAAAGAATAGACTACAATTTCAAAGGATCTTTCAGAAACATCCTCCACTAAACTATATATAAAAACAATAGTCAATAGTGTCCAAGCGCCTAAAGTAACTAATGCAATTTTGATAGGATTCATTATTATTCTATAATTTAACATAGCACTATCTCGCTATTTACAATTCCACATCTATCTTGTGGTAAAAAAAATGATTTATAAAGTCTAGAATATAGTGAGCTTGATTTCGGCCAGCAATTATATCCTTATATCAGCGTTTTTCATCTTTTTATTACTTGCAATCCAATCTTTATGAATGAGAAAATTGGTATGTATCAATGTATTCTTATTGTTCATATTATTCACAATAAAAGACCTCTATACTTCTTATTCCACTTTTCACCAAACGCATTTCTGTTATTTGCTTATCAGTTAACGGTTTCAAGCTAGATACTTCTTTTAAAATAGCAAAACGGGGAATGTTAGGCTCTAAACTGGGACATAAACAATCATTTTGAAGTTCGGGCGCAAAAGGTGTAAAATCCTGATAGACAACAACTAAACCAGTAAATTGATATATACTATATAAATCTTCATCTCCATCTTTACAAAAAAAGGATGTGCTTTTAACTATTTTACTTCCAAATTCTTCTGTATGATAATTAAAACTAGATATAGTTAAATCATGCTTAAAAATATTTTTACTAAACTCAAATAAGTAATCATGGTCGTAGTCAACATAATTCCCTATCGTGCTTTTTAAACTTGGATACTTCTTCAAAAGGCTAACATTAAAATTTGACTTTTGAAAAAAGACAATAGTATCCCCTTTATTCAAAAAAAGTGTTGGCATTTCACAATAAAAGCCTGCCCTGTTTTTTGAATATTTACTAACTATAATACCTTCGATAGTATCAATTTTAGCACAAGTTGATTGTGCGTAACCATTGAAACTTAGTAGCAATGAAAATATACAAAATATAATCTGTTTCATTATTTAATTATTATATGCTGACTTATTTGCGAACCAACAACATGTATTTTAACCACATTATCTTTTGAACCGTTTGCAGTAGTAATAATTCTATTTGCTCCATACTGTACTTCATTTTGCTTGACTTCTCTACTGCCACTATAACTCATTATTCCATTAGTTGCAGTGCTACTCTTGCCGTTATCTGATTGCCCATAAATTGGGCTACCGGACATTGCATTTTCATGGGGTAAACCCCAAGAATGCCCCATTTCATGTATGGTAGTACCACCCCGATTAGACTCATCAAACCACCTTCTATTGGGGCCTATGCTTAGTGTCCTATCATTAGCATTCCATGTTCCAGCACTTGATAAACTCTCGTTATAAACCATTTTATTTGCGGTAGGGTCATTTTTTAGAGCATCGGTCACAGCATCATCTCCTTCAAGTCCAATAAAATTTGCTTGATAGCTTACAGACCATTCATTTCCATCTCCATCAGTAATAGTCCATGTTTGTGAACCAAAACCATTTTCGGCTGCAAGTGATGTTTCTGCAGTAAATGTTGTTCCGTCCATTGATCCGCCTGAGATTATTCTATTTTGAGTTATTGCAAGACTTGTAAAATTATTATCGTTTTTATTGTAATAGAAAATTTGATTAATTGTAATTGTTTTATTCTCTTTATCGACTACTGAAATGCCGTCACAGCCATTTGGGTCTATTACATTTAAAGGATTATTAAATGCATAATTATATGGACTCCATGAATAATACTTCTCCGATTTAGGATCCATTGTACTAAACCTTCCCAACACCGGATCCATCAACCTAGCGGAGTAATCATACAAATTCAATCCTCTCTCCGTGTCCAACTCCTTACCATTGTACTTGTAAGGCTGCCCGCTCGCAGTAACGCCTTCAGCAAACGACATACCAAACGGATAAAAATGATTCGTCTGAACGATTCCTCCGCTTGCATTCGCTACCACACGGTTATTACCCAGATGATCAGTCAGATAGAAGTAGTATGCGCCACCTTCTATATAACCACCATCAACCAATATCCGTTTGAGAGTTGCTGCAGTTCCGTTTACACTTTCATAGATCACATTGCCAACATAGTCCGTTTGCTTGCTGTTCGTGCCGCTCCATTGTTGTACTGTCCGCAGCTTACGACCGTCAGCGGCATATGTGTACGTATTCGTTGCCTGGCCTAGCGTGTTACTTATCACAACACTCTGCGGCAAATTTAGTAAATTATACGTAATGCCTGTTATTCCTTTATTTAAATCTCTCGTTAAATTACCATTTGAGTCGTAGAAATATTCTTTCGCAGCCGTAGAGTTGTTTTTGAAGTCCATGGATGCGGACAAAGTGACGCTTGTTCCCGCATCGTCAGCTTTGATCAGTTGATTACCCGCATAGCTCATACTCAGGTTATCAATCGTACCGAAAGTAGTTGTTCCTGTACAGCCATTGCGAATAAGGTTCGTCATATTACCATGCTTGTCATAAGCATAAGAAGTGCTATAACTCGCATTGGCAACTTCCCCTTCCAAATAACCGGCAGCCGTCAATCGGGAGAGATTATCATAAGCGAAATTGTACCCCCTTGTTTTGTCACCGCTTGTTGTCCAGCTCATCGCAGAGATGTTACCGTTGTAGCGGGGAGTATTACTTCCATAAGAATCGTTATAGTACAACGTTTGACTGAAAAGTGGAGAACTTGAAGATTTCATCCATGAACGAACGTTGTAGGCATAAGTGGTATTCAGGTTAGCCTGATTGTTCTTCTTCCTTGTTTTTAGTCTGCCCAACTCGTCGTATGTATTTTCAGCCAGAATTACTTCCGTTCCTGTATTCAATTTATGTTTTGTAGTAAGCAATCTTCCGGCATGGTCATAAGCATACGAGTAAAATTCGGTCTGAGTGGCTTTGCCTGTGGCTGTATGAATATGCTTCTTCTTCAGGGGTTGCCCTGTGAAAGTATAGGAATAGGAAACACATTCTGTCTCTTTGCCGCCCAGATGATTGGTACTTGCCGATTGAATGATACGATTGCGGTGATCGTAATAGAGAGCGGAACAAAGGGATACCGAAGCTGTGCTTCCGGGAGCCTGAGCTGTGTAACTTCCCGTAAGCATGCCCTGATAACCACCTGTGTATCTGCTGTCATAATCCGTTTGGATGGAAGAGTCGTATGCCAGAGTTGAAAATCCATTCAACTGAAGAAAATTATAATTGTCATAATAGGAAGCGGTACCTACCGTGGCATTGGTCAGGGTTAACGTGACGCCGTCCAGTTGCAGATTATATCCATTGTAACTACCGGTAGTGGAGAACACTCCTTTCAGTATATTGGAGTCGAAAGCTCCGATGGATATCGCCTTGCTACCGGTAGAGGTACAAACTCCCGTAAGCACAGTTCTGCCAAAGATGTCGGGTATCGCAAATAACCATTTACCTTGTGCGCGTTGTTCTCCGTCTTGAGAGAAGATCAGGCGATCGCCTCTGTCGTATACATAATAGTTCCAACTTGTCCCGGGAAGCCGTTTCTCAGAACACATTATCAGGCATAATTCTGCAAACTCCTGTACCTGTTAGTCTGCTCCGAGGTACCATTGCTCAAATCACTCACCATGCTCGAGTCCATCATTCGTTTTTATCCATACAGTAAATCCTTTGCAGACAAGATGGATGAATTCCAAGATCTCTACGGCAATAAGCTCATCACCCTCATACGTGTTGGAGAAGAAACCAACTGCCTGGATAAGATGCTGCTGAACCAAGCCAATGACATAACTTCCGAGCTAGAGCACGACCTAAAGCAATTAGGCAATGTATTGGAGCCCATACTCATTATTTGTATCGGAACGATTGTGGCCTTTGTTCTTATCGCAATGTATATGCCAATGTTTCAGCTGGGACAGACGATTAATTAAGAAAGAGAGACAAATATGCCTCAGAAAATAGAAGTTAATCAGATGTTCGGGTCTATTCGAGTAGTCCAGATGCGTCGCTCCAATTATTCCTGGCATATATACCAAAATATCTCGGCATGCATCTCATAAAGAGCCGCCTAGAGGGGGGGGGACGTGTTTATGACCTATCCCTAAGTTTAATGCTGCTAAACACAATTACTCTTGACCTGATAAAGCAGGCCGAATAACTTCTAATTTCTTTGCATAACTATACTTCAAAGAAACACTCCAAAAGTTGGATAAAAACTTTTGGGGCGCACTTCCTTTGGCTGAGCTTTTTATGTAGCAAGAAATTCTTATCGATATTTTTTCATTTCCTCGCTCAAATCTTTGGCAAATTCGTTGATATCTACTACAAATCCTGCTTTTTCTTTAAGTGAGAAAATATTGATTAACCAATTGTTCTCCTCAATACGATCTATAAAATCGTCTTCAAACTCTTCTATGGTGATTTCTTTTACCAAGAAACCACTCCAGTCATCAAAGGCAGTCATTAAGGCATATTCAGGTGCAGGCCAAAACGATACAACAGTTTTATCTTCAACATCAGCCATTGCCCAAAAACCTTTATTATCAATCAAGCAATACATTTTTTCTGAATCTGCTACTCTTTTTATGAAGTATTGATATCGCCCAAAAGCGTCTAATTGACATACAGCACTTATTTCTTTTTCTGATATTTTCATTTTAATTAGGATTTTCTTTGTTCTTTCTACCGTTATTGTCATACTTATGCTGTCTTTTATGCAGATCTTTATCTTGCAGCTTTGAATGTTTATAAGAATAACCCTTTGCCGCCTCTTTTCCTCTAGAATGAGCTAAATCCTTTCCAGGAGGATTACGCATATTAACCCTTTTCCCAGTATCAACTGCATTTTTTTCTTGCTTTATCCAGCCTCGATCAGCACTACTTGTTTTAGTATCTTTACTCAATTCTAATAATCGTTCTTGCTTACCTGCCCTACCTTCTTTTAAAAGTTGTTTGGCCGATTTCACTTCGTTTATTGCGCTTTCTATAATTTTAATATCCTTGCCTGCTTTCCCTACTTTAGCAAGATCACCCACATAAGGGACAAGACCAACTGCGCTTATAAGAGCTCCACCCCATTCTCCATTTTGAGCTTGCAAACCTGCATTTAGGCCATCTGCAACACCTGTAGGGTCAACGATCCCCACAATGTCAAGGGCAGCACCCAATACTTCTTCTCCAGCCAATGAATAATTACCTCCAAAGTCAATGCCTAAAGAACTCGCATTAACCTCAACATCTATCAAGTTCGTTTCTAATGTTACGCTAGAATTGTTCTCCCCTGTTATAACAATATCATCAAGAGCACCATGGGAATCAATTCTAATAATTGGATTATTACTACAAAAATTATAAGGAGATAATGACAAGCGTTGTTCACAAGATGGATCCATACTATGCCACCTTCCCAAACTTGGATCATAAAACCTAGCACCATAATCGTACAAATTCAATCCTCTTTCTGTATCCAATTCCTTACCATTGTACTTGTAAGGTTGTTGACTCGTAGTAACACCTTCAGCAAACGGCATACCGAACGGATAATAATGATTCGTTTGGACGATTCCTCCACTTGCATTCGCCACCACACGGTTATTACCCAAATGATCAGTCAGATAGAAGTAATAAGCACCACCTTCTATATAACCGCCATCAACCAATATACGCTTCAGTGCACCGTTTTCATAGATCACATTGCCAACATAATCCGTCTGCTTAGTACCGATGACAGCTTGTAACTTACGACCATCAGCGGCATACATGTACGTATTCGTTGCCTGTCCAAGTGTGTTACTAATCGCAACACTCTGCGGCAAATTTAAAAAATTATACGTAATTCCTGTTATTCCTTTATTTAAATCTTTTGTTAAATTACCGTTTAAGTCGTAAAAATATTCTTTCGCAACCGTGGAGTTGTTCTTAAAGTCCATCGATGCTGACAAAGTCACGCTTGTTCCCGCATCATCCGCTTTGATCAGTTGATTACCCGTATAACTCATACTCAGGTTATCAATCGTACCGAAAGTACTTGTCCCCGTACGGCCGTTACGAATAAGATTCGTCATATTACCATGCTTGTCGTAAGCATAAGAAGTACCATAACTCGTGTTGGTAACTCCTCCTTCCAGATAGCCGGCTGCCGTCAATCGGGAAAGATTATCATAAGTGAAGTTGTAAAAGCGCACTTTTGAATAATCTCTCCAAATACCTATTGAGCCTAAAGATCTTGTAGCTTTAGCTGTATCAGCATATATGCCACTATACTAGCAACATGATTCATTCCAAACCAGAAATCTCCACTTTTTTCTTTCTTCCAGAACGAATATTTACAACTTCATTTCAAACATTATCTAAGCTTTCTTTATCAGCAGTCCAATTATTGTTAGAACTAGTTTTTCTTACTGGAATATCAGACAATAAGTATGACCCATCACTTAAAGTTTCTTGTCATCCAGCTGTTACTTCTCCAATATTTCCTACTATAGTTATTCCTTGTCACTTCCTAAACTCTCTATTATCTGTCCTCTTGGATGGCTATCCAAAGGACAGCTAAAAGATCAGCCAGATAACAATTCCCAATATGATTACAACTGTAACCACTCCAATAATATAGTTCTCCGTATCATAGGTCCCACCCCAAGTGGCATCAAAGTTCCCTTCAACTTCGTCTTGTAAACTTGTTTTACAACCTTTCAATAACCAACGAATAAAACCACCTATAAGTTTTGCAATTTCAATCGACATAATGATTCACTATTTTTTCTCAAGTTCTTTTTTATTAGTAGAAATCACACCTATTGTTTTCAAACCATTACCAAAATCTCTTAGACCCTGCTGATTCACTTTATTTATCTGGAATGCCTTTCCTGCACTTTGTTGCCAATTCAAACCTTTAAATTCTATCCCTGATTTTTGGACACCCTTAACAAATTGGTTATATCCCTGCAGTCCTTTCTGAGTAGTTTTAACCACCTGCCCTGTTTTGGTTAATCCCCCGGATATTAACCCAGGTACAAAATCAATAAAGGCATCCATCTTTTCGCTTGATTTTAAGGGTGTACCGCCAATGGTTTGCCCGGTAAATAAAGAATAGGGCGAGTTAGCTATGCTATATCCAATATTTGCTCCAATTTTCCCAATACCTTCCCCAATGCTTTCGGATGGAGATCCCAACCACATTTCAAAGCTTGTCAAATTGTCCGCTGGCAATATCTCTCCCGGCCAAGGCGTTCTATTTTCTCCAAATTTGGGATTTGTAAAAATCGAAGTAATAGGATTATTATCTTCAAAATGATTGTTCACATCTTTGAGGGAAGCACCTACATATTCATACCCTGCTGGTGTTTCACTTGGCTTTGTAACATTTCCGTCCCAAACATATTCTTCTGTTTTTTCATTGTAAATCCAATCATCCAGCATCCCCGTTGGGTCAATTCTACTTATAGGATTGTCCTGAACAAAGCTATAGGGGGACACCCAATAATGCTCTTCCGCCAAAGGGTCCACCGTACTAAACCTCCCCAAAGCAGGATCCATCAACCTAGCCGAGTAATCATACAAATTCAATCCTCTTTCCGTATCCAGTTCCTTACCGTTGTACTTGTAAGGTTGCGGGCTGGTTGCGGAACCCTCAGCAAAAGACATCCCGAACGGATACCTTAGATTTGCATTATCATTTATTCATTAAATAAAAGATCGTTTTATCTTTGAAAAATCAAAAAGAAAGGCCGGCAGGTGGTGAACCGGGAAATGGGTAAAGGATATTAGGCCTATATTATTATTTGGACCACCTTGCCGCGTCTGTTCTCAGGCCTGTATGAGAATCCAACATTACGTTGTTAAGGTTATTAGGACAGGAACAAGACACCTTTCTTTCCTTTTTTAACGAGTTAATCACAAAAGTATGAAAAAAATCTATTTTATTGGCATTGACGTAAGCAAAAGAACGCTTGATTTTTGCATTTTAAGTGATGGTAAAATTTTGAAAGAAGAAAAGATTGCAAATCATCCTGCTGCAATTAAACTCTTCCTCCAAGAGCTAGTTGCTGAATATTCTCTTCAACGAGCCAATTGTATTCTATGTGCTGAATATACCGGACATTACACCTATCCACTGGCATGTACAGCTGAAAGTGAAGATTTGCCTTTGTGGTTGGAAAATCCGTCACAAATAAAGTATTCATCAGGGATTACCCGTGGGAAGAATGACAAAGTAGATGCACGACGCATAGCACAGTATGCCTGCAGATTTCAGGATCAAACCAAACTTCACAGTCAACCCGAAAAGGTATTACAAACACTCAAGGAACTGTATAATGAAAGAGAGTTACTGACAGAGCACAAGAAAGCTTATCTGATTCTGGTGAGCGACCACAAAGGTTTTATGGATAAAGACATTTACACATGTAAAAAGAACAGGATTACACCTCTCATTGAACAACTGGAAAACACGATCAAAGCAATAAAGGAGCAAATCAGAGAAATCATTAATAGCTCCCGGTTGATATCCAGACAGATGAAATTACTCAAAAGTGTGGAAGGAGTTGGAGAAAAAACAGCATTGAAAATGATCATTGAAACACGGGCATTTACACAATTTGCTGATCATCGCAAGTTTTGCTGTCATGCCGGAGTAGCACCATTCAGCTATACATCCGGAAGCAGTATACATTCAAAAAACAAAGTTTCGAACAGAGCAGACAAATCAATCAAAAAGATGCTTCACCTGGCAGCACTCTCCATTACAACTAAAAAAAACGGAGAATTAGTACAATATTATCATAGAAAAGTGGCAGAGGGGAAAAACAAGATGACGGTTATCAATGTCATCAGAGCAAAAATTGTAGCAAGAATGTTTTCTGTCATCAGAAACGACAGAGAATACGTGCTAAATCAGCAAAATAAAGTTGCATAAATCATGAGAATACCTTAGATTGATTGGTCAAATTTAGTCACTCCAATATTTGGAAGCAACCAATCTCATAAACATAGTTTTCTAAATCAAATTCTATATTGATAAATTGCTTCAATTTGCTTATCTGTTTCTTATTCATAGTATAAGGGTAATACATTAATGGATCTTCTTTTTTAGGTTTAACGATATTTTTGAGGGTGTCAAAATCAATGTCATCTATATTATATTTATTAACAAGTTCCTCTGTTTTTCTATCGAAACAGCGAATCAATCTTACTATTTTCATATTCAATTTCCTATTTTTCTGTTTTCCTATTTGGTTTACCTTCTTTTTTCTTTTGACCCGTTTTAGGATCGTAAGCTCCTTTGTGTTTTGAAACCTAAAAGAAAAAGTTATTTATCTAGTGTGCCGATGTTTCAGTTAGGACGACTAATCATTTAAACAATAAGGGAAAAAATCAAAGATAATAGAAGTTAATCAGATGTCTGGGTTTTATTTGATTGGTCCAATTTTATCCTGCTAAATTTGCAATTGCGATGAATAATAAAGGAAAAGATAATATTAAATAAATCCCAAAAAAGATCATGCCTTTAGTTTTTCTATGACTCGGTAGTTGTTCATATTTAGCATAAATTTGTTTCCTTTTTGAGAATAATAAAAAATAATTCACAACCATAACAAATAGCCCAGAAATAATCCCTATCGTTTGACTATTTCCCTTCAATGATTTAAGATCAAAATCCAATAGCGAGCTAGCTATAACTAGAATTGTCCAAATGTTTGCATTCACAAGCATACACATCAATAGATACGAATTAAACTCTGGCGTATCATTTGTTTTTGTTTTCTTCACATAAAAAGTCATCCAAAAGTAGATCTCTTGTAACATAATTATTTCTTTTCTAAGGATAAATCAATGGTCTATTAACTCTTATTGCATCTTGTGGACAAAGCGGTCGTTGATAATTAGAACTACTAATCGTTGGCCTATCAAAAGCCCCCAATTGGTCTAAAATAACAAATATTTCTCAAAAAGTGTCGCTTAATCAGATGTCCATTTTCGCTTGGATAGTTCAATTTTATCCTACTAAATTTACACCTGCTATGAATAATAAAGGTAAAGATAATATTGCATAAATCCAAAAAAAGATCATGCCTCTAGCTTTTCTATGACTCGGTAATTGTTCATATTTAGCATAAATTTGTTTCCTTTTTGAGAATAATAGAAAGTAATTCACAACCATAATAAATAGCCCACAAATAAGCCCAATCGTTTTACCATTTTCTCCCAATGATTTAGGATTAAAATCTAATAGTGAACTGACAATAATTACAATTGTCCAGATGTTTGCATTCACAAGTACACACATCAATAGATATGAATTAAACTCTGGCGTATCATTTGTTTTTATTTTCTTCACATAAAAAGTCATCCAAAAGTAGATTTCTTGTAACATAATTATTTCTTTTCTAAGGATAAATTAATGGTCTATTAACTCTTATTGCATCTTGTGGACAAAGCGGTCGTTGATAATTAGAACTACTAATCGTTGGCCTATCAAAAGCCCCCAATTGGTCTAAAATAACATATCCAGTACCAATTGCAACGCCTGGTACACCTCCTACTAAAACTGCTATTGCGGTTACGCCAGTGTTTACTCCTGTCTTCAGCCAAGATTGCCCTCCTGAGAACGACTTTCCAACATCAACCACAATCCCTAAAATGATAGTTGCATTTCCAATCCCTTTCAATGCACTAAGGACCCTCTGAGTGCTAACAGCCGCAGCAGTACCTTTTAAAGTCACATAAACAATTTCTTTACCTGCGGTATGCCTAACGATTATTTCTACATTATCCGCAGAAATTCCAGCGGCTGATATTGCTATGCTCACATTTTCCAATGTATTACTTCCTTTCTTTGAATCTTTATTATTTGTAAATACAGACAAAGAATTATTACCAGGAAAACTTATTAATTGCATAGGAGATATTGCTCCTGACATATACTGCATTTTATCGTTATTAGATGATAAAATATCTTGAAGCAAGTCATAACCCAAAGTGCTTTTTTTCTTTATTTTAGGCGCAACAACTTCAACCTCTGGTAAATCAAACATACCCGTAGGATCAGTTCTATTTACTGCATTATTATGGCAATAAGCATATGGGCTTATGCTACAATCTACTTCCGCCAGCGGATCCATCGTACTAAACCTACCCAAAGCAGGATCCATCAACCTCGCAGAGTAATCATACAAATTCAATCCTCTTTCAGTATCCAACTCCTTACCGTTGTACTTGTAAGGCTGCCCGCTCGAAGTAACACCTTCAGCAAACGACATGCCGAACGGATAATAATGATTCGTTTGGACGATTCCTCCGCTTGCATTCGCAACCACTCGGTTATTGCCCAGATGATCAGTCAGGTAGAAGTAATAAGCACCACCTTCTATATAACCGCCATCAACCAAGATCCGCTTCAATGAAGCATTTTCATAGATCACATTGCCAACGTAGTCCGTCTGCTTACTGCCTATGACAGCTTGCAATTTACGACTATCGGCAGCATACATGTACGTATTCGTTGCCTGCCCCAGTGTGTTACTAATCGCAACACTCTGCGGCAAATTTAGTAAATTATATATAACTCCTGTTATTCCTTTATTTAAATCTTTTGTTAAATTACCGTTTAAGTCGTAGAAATATTCTTTCGCAGCTGTGGAATTATTCTTAAAGTCCATGGATGCGGACAAAGTGAAGTTTGTTCCCGCATCGTCAGCTTTGATCAACTGATTACCCGCATAGCTCATACTCAGGTTATCAATTGTGCCGAAAGTACTCGTTCCCGTACGACCGTTACGACTCAAGTTCGTCATATTACCATGCTTGTCGTAAGCATAAGAAGTGCCATAACTCGTGTTGGCTGTTCCTCCTTCCAGATAACCGGCCGCCGTCAATCGGGAAAGATTATCATAAGTGAAGTTGTAACCTCTTGTTTTGTCTCCGCTTGTTGTCCAACTCATCGCAGAGATGTTGCCATTGTAGCGGGGAGTATTACTTCCATAAGAATCGTTATAGTACAACGTCTGGCTAAAAGGTGGAGAACTCGAATATTTTACCCACGAAATACATAAACATAAAAAGACTTAAAAGAATGACATCCATGACACAAATTGATCAAAATGAGTCAATTGATAGAATTAATTTCATTTTTAACTACACTAAATTGAATCTGAATTTTCTCTTTTAATCAAAGATTACATATCCTCTTCTTCAACTATACCTCCAGACACATCTTTAATAATAATATCACCTTTGTCCGTTACGCACAACTCAAATTCATAACATATATCGGTATCAGGAATACACAAGCTAACCCTAAAAATAACTCCTTTATCAATATCTATCTTTTCAAAATTAAAATAATAGATAGAATAATTTTGCATTTCCTTCTTTGAAATATAAGTAGAGAAAAATGCTCTATTTATTCTTTTATGTAAAATTTTATCTCCATTCTTTTTTATATCTAAAATAACCTCTCTCCCTGCATAATACTGTGTATCAAGATCTGTACGATCTACCATCGAACTATTTATAATAATTTCATCATTATCTTGAATAATATAAGATATATGATAGCAATCGACTACAGTATCTCGCTTAGTTAGATCAAAATGACTAACTTTTTTCTGTAAAGCAGATTGTACCTGTTTTACAGCCATATTTAATTGGGCAGAATCTCTTGTTGTCGTTGTCGCATTTGCACGATTAAGAGTTTTATTTTCCAAATTATTGCAAGATGACATTCCAGCTAAAGCTAAAACAAATAAATAAAAATAATTTCTTTTCATTGTATTCCTTTATTAATTTAATGGCATATCGAGTCTATCTATTTGTGGTAATGGTTCTATTACAGGTTTCGGGATTGTCGGAGATGGCTTTTGGCCTTCTACAACAACCTCAGGTAATGTACCTCCATTTATAGGAGTAATTATTTGTTGTGGATCTATCAAATCTGTTTTACTCGTTGTTGGATTTACTTTTACGCCATCTATTATTATTTCGTAATGCAGATGGGAAACATATTTTTCAGATTCTCCTTTTCCTGAGCCACCCATAGTTCCCAATTGTTGTCCCTCTGTCACCTCAGCGCCAACCTGAATGCCACTATTTATAGCATCTAAATGCATATAATATGTTGAAACGTTTCCATCCATAGATGTTATTTGTACCCTATTCCCTCCAGCGTCTTTATCTCCACGACCAATTATAGCTACTCTCGTCACTGTTCCATCATGTGTTGCTACAATTGGAGCACCTCTATCCTTATTTCCTGCGCCAGCATAATTTATATCAACCCCTTTATGAGTTCTACCATTAGGTCTTGCAGCTCCAAAATTATTTTCATGCCTTCTACTATATCCATTATACGTCTCATTAATTGGCCATTCTCTTTTGCCATCTGGATCAATGTACTTTATTGGATTATTTTTACAATAAAGATATGGGCTCCAATTATAACACTTCTCCGATTTAGGATCCATCGTACTAAACCTAGCCAAAACAGGATCCATCAACCTAGCCGAGTAATCATAAAGGTTCAATCCTCTCTCCATATCCAGCTCCTTACCATTGTATTTGTAAGGTTGCCCGCTCGAAGTAACACCTTCGGCAAACGGCATCCCGAACGGATAATAATGATTCGTCTGGACTATTCCTCCGCTTGCATTCGCTACCACTCGGTTATTGCCCAAATGATCAGTTAGGTAGAAGTAGTAAACGCCACCTTCTATATAACCGCCATCAACTAAGATCCGTTTGAGTATCCCGCCTTCATAGATCACATTCCCAACATAATCCGTCTGCTTACTGCCAATGATGGCTCTCAATCTACGACCGTCGGCGGCATACGTGTACGTATTCGTTGCCTGACCAAGAGTGTTACTAATCGCAACACTCTGCGGCAAATTTAGTAAATTATATGTAATACCTGTTATTCCTTTGTTTAAATCTTGTGTTAAATTACCGTTTAAGTCGTAAAAATATTCTTTCGCAGCCGTAGAGTTATTCTTAAAGTCCATCGATGCGGACAAAGTGACGTTTGTTCCCGCATCGTC
>Ga0316613_10000125_pt1 | contig 100533 bp, 95 predicted proteins | sample OWC_soil_day10_C_2_FD_207647 | JGI IMG/M metagenome (GOLD analysis project Ga0316613, IMG submission 207647) | Wetland soil microbial communities from Old Woman Creek delta, Ohio, United States - OWC_soil_day10_CT_b | ecosystem: Environmental > Terrestrial > Soil > Wetlands | place: USA: Ohio...
GGTGACTTGCGCGAACTGCTGACGCAGGTAATCGAACGGCGAGCGCACCTTCTGCGACAGCACCGCCATTGGCGTGTCGTCGCCCATCGAGCCGATGGCTTCCTGGCCGTCGCGCGCGAGCACACTTATCACCTGATCGCGCTCTTCGAAAGTCAGCTGGAACTGCTTCTGGTAGGTCAGCAGCTGGTTCTTGTCCCAAATCTGCGCGACACCCGGATCGCCGCTTTCCTCGAGCTGGATCGCATGGCGCTTGATCCACTGGCGGTACGGATTTGCCGACTTCAGCCGGTTGTCGATGGTTTCGGTATCGAGGAATTCGCCCGTGACCAGGTCGGCCGCTACGATCTGGCCCGGCTTCACGCGGCCCTTCTTCACCACGTCTTCCGGCTGGTAGTTCCACACGCCGATCTCGGACGCGATGGTCAGGTGGCGATCCTTGGTGATCACGTAGCGCGCCGGGCGCAGGCCGTTGCGGTCGAGCATGCAGCCGGCATAGCGGCCATTGGTCCAGACGATGCCGGCCGGGCCGTCCCACGGTTCCATGTGCAGCGAGTTGTATTCATAGAACGCGCGCAGATCGCGGTCGTTGCTATCGACGTTCTGCCAGGCCGGCGGCACCAGCATGCGCATCGCGCGGAAGATATCGATGCCGCCCATCAGCAGGCCTTCGAGCATGTTGTCGAGGCTCATCGAATCCGAACCGTTGGTCTGCACGATCGGGCGTACGCTGTCCATGTCCAGGTGCGGCGTTTCCAGGATCGCTTCGCGCGCCTTGGCCCACAGCCGGTTGCCGGCGACGGTGTTGATCTCGCCGTTGTGCGCGAGAAAGCGGAACGGCTGCGCGAGCTTCCACTGCGGCCAGGTGTTGGTCGAGAAACGCTGGTGATACACGGCGAGCGACGATTCGAAGCGCGGATCGCCCAGGTCCGGGTAGAACACCGGCAGGTTGTCCGGCGTCACCAGGCCCTTGTACGAGATCACATGCGGGTTGAGCGTCGGCAGATAGAACGCGGCGTCCGAAGCATTGGCCTTTTCCGCCATGCGCCGCGCCTGGTAGAGCTTGCGCTCGAACGCGAGATCGTCGAGCTCGGCCGGGCAGTTCACGAACACCTGCTTGAACAGCGGCAGCGTCTTGAGCGCGTATTCGCCGCAGGCTTCGATATTGGTCGGCACGGTGCGGATGCCGGCCAGCACCAGCCCTTGCGCTTCGACGGCTTGTTGCAGGTTGGCGAGCGATTCGTCGGCACGGTGGAATACGAGACCGGCAGCATAGCGCTCGGCCAGCGCAAAGCCGGAATCAAACGCCACGGCACGCAGGAAGCCATCGGGCTTGCGGAACAAGAGGCCGCAGCCATCGCCCGACTTGCCGTCGGCCGCGACCGCGCCGCGGTGAGTCAGGCTGGCGAGCGAATTGATCGCGGTGGAAACCAGCCAGTGCGAAGGCTTGTCGTCCATCTGTGTAATCAAACCAAAACCGCAGCTATCCTGTTCAAACTGCGGGCGGTACAGCGTGCCCTGCAACCAGCTTTGTCTGTCCATCGCGTGCAACCTTTAGCTAAAACCGTTCAAACCAATCAGACCGGCGCAAACCGCTCCAAACAAGCAGCCGTACCCATCCGACAAAAGGGTCAACAATATATACCTATTAGGGTTTTCCCGCAATTGCACCGGGCAGGAATCAATCTGCCGTCCATCAACCCGATTCCGGAATTACCATATGCACAACCTCCCTTTTGCCCGGATTTCTCATGCGTGCTTTGTTGCTTGTCCTTTTCCTGCTCGCGGTACCGGCTTATGCCGCCAACCATGCCGAAATCGACGAGGGGCGCATTGCTAGCATCGCCCCGCTACTGCCTGCCACGCCGCAAGGCATCGGGCCAACCTGTGCGGATCGCGCGGTCTGGGATCAACCTGCGCTCGCCGCTCGCCTCGCCGCCCCGAGCAAGGAGGCCGAAAAGCTCCTAAAGAAGTCGTTCCCGGCCTGGGATGACGAGGCCTATCTGGAATATTCCAGGAAAGGCAGCCGCCCGAACGGCGAGCGCATGATGAACGCACGCAAGGCATGGCTCTACCCGCTGGTGATCGCCGAATGCCTGGAAAACAAAGCAAGATTCCTGCCCGCGATCGAGCGCACGCTGGCCGAACTCAACGCCCAGCCGACGTGGACTTGGGCCGCGCACGACAAGAATCTGCGCAATTTCAAAAACCGCGATTACGAAGTCGATCTTCTGGCTGCGGATATGGCCCATGACATCGCCCAGGCGCTTTACATGCTCGGCGATGCGATCAGCCCGGCCGTGCGGCAGAAGACGCAGGCAGAGCTGGAAGCACGCATCTTTGCGCCGTTGCGCCGGACATTTACCACAGGAAACAAAGACAACTGGTGGCTGAAGGCGGACCACAACTGGAACGCCGTCTGCTTGAAAGGTACGGTCGCCGCCGCGCTGGCCGCCTTGCCGGACCGCCGCGACCGCGCACTGTTTGCCGCTGCCGGCGAGCATTACATCCAACGCTATCTGGGCGGCTTTCCTAATGATGGTTACAGCCTGGAAGGGCCGGGTTACTGGAATTACGGCTTTTCGCATTTCGTCGAATTGCGCGAAGTGCTGATGCAGGCCACGGGCAGCCGGCTCGATCTGTTTGCCGCCCCCAAGGTGCGCAACATCGCGCTCTACGGTGCACGCATCGAAATGCTGCCCGGCAATATCGCCGCGTTCAGCGATGCCAACGCAAAGGAAAAAATCGATACCTTCACGCTGGCCTACAGCAACGAAGCCCTCGGCCTGGGGATGCCGCTGAAACTGGCAATGGTGCCGGTCAGCGCCAACCGGGGCGCCAACAGCGCACCGCTATCCGTCGCCGCGATGCAGTTGTTTTCCCGGCCGTATGTCATCTCGGGACAGGCCGAAGCCCTCGATCCGCTGCGCAGTTATTTCGATCAGGTCGGCATGCTGGTTACCCGCCCAATGCCGGGCTCCGGCAGCCGGCTCGCCGCGAGCATCAAGGCCGGCGGCAACGCCAACCACAGCCACAACGACATCGGCTCCTACGCCATCGCGCTCGGCAGCGAGCAGCCGACCGGCGACGTCGGCCGCCCCGCTTATTCCAGCAAGACCTTCAGCAAGGCGCGCTACACCATCAAGGCGATCAATTCTTATGGCCACCCGGTTCCCGTGGTCGCTGGCGAGTTGCAGCAGAACGCCACCCAGGTCAAACCCAGGGGGCTCGCCACCCGCTTCACGCCGGAAGCCGACGAAATCACGCTCGACCTGGCCCCGGCCTACGATGTCTGGTCGCTGAAATCGCTCACCCGCACCCTGCGCCACGAGCGCGCCAACGGCGGCACGATCACCATCGAGGATCGTTTCGAATACGGGTGGGAACGCAGCTTCGAAACCGCGCTGACCACGCTCGGCAACTGGCAGCAACTACCGGACGGCACGCTGGAGCTCTGGCAGAAGAGCGAACGCCTGCGCGTGCGAATCGAAGCCTCGGCGCCGTATGAGCTGATCGGGGAAACCATCGACGAGGAAGGTTTGGCTTTCACCCGCATCGCGATCCGGCTGAAAGAACGGCAACAGACGGGCTGGGTACGACTGGTGATGCGAGCATAGTAAAAGCCGACCGAGAATTACTCATGCCAGGGCTCGCCCTGCCGTCACCGGGCGGACTACGCGCTGCGCTCCATCCGACGCAGTAACGCCCGCGGGCTGAACCCGGTAACCAGCACCGTGCCCGCGATGACCGTGGACGAACCGAGCACGGTGTTCCAGCCCACGGTCTCGCCCAGGAACAACCAGCCCCAAAGAATGCCGAACAGAGGAATCAGGAAAGTGACCGTCAGTGTGGAGGTTGCGCCCACGTCGGCCACCAGGCGGAAATACAGCAGGTAGGCCACGCCGCTGCACAGCACGCCCAGCGCCAGCACCGAAAGCCAGATGCCAGGACCGGGCACGGCACTGGCGGGCGAGAGCCACGCCACCGGCGCGATCAGCAGCGTTGCCGCCCACATGCTGCCGTGGGCATTGGCAAAAGCATCCAGAGCGCGCGCGGTCTTGGCATACGTTGTGGCAATGCCATAGCACCCTGCCGCCAGCACGGCAGCCAGGATCGCCACGCCGGCGCCGGGCAGGAAAGTGATCCGGTCGAACCCCACCAACAGGCTCACCCCCAGTACACCCAGTCCCAAGCCGAGCCAGGTTTTGGCCGGCAGCGCCTGGCGTGACCAGAGCGCACCGATCAGCGCGCCCCAGATCGGCGCCGTGGCATTCAGGATCGACAGCATCGAGACCGACAGCGTTCTGGCGGCGAAGGCAAACAGGAAAAACGGCAGCGCCGAATTGAACAAGCCGAGCATCAGGTAATGCCGCCAATGATCGCGCGCCTTGAGCGATTTGCCGAGCAGGCGCGCTACCACCCATAGAAATACTGCGGCAAATCCCACACGCAGGAATACCAGCGCGCCCGGCCCCAGCACCGGCGCGGCAATGCGCATGAAAAGAAACGATCCGCCCCAGATCGCGGCGAGAATACCCAAGCGCAGAAAGCTGGCAACACCCATCTATTTCTCCTTTGTATCAGTAGCGGCTAAAGTATTTTGACAAGTATCCAGTAAATTACTGACGCAACATTCAAAAATTAAGCCCAACAAAATTGCCCGATGGAAAATGACAGTGCGACAATGCGGCGATCCCACTTTGAATGTCACGGAGCCGCCATGTCCCTTTCCAAAGCATCCACCGCCGCCCTGCTCGTCCAGATCATCCTGGTCGCGGTCTGGGCTTACCTGAGCAACGGAATATTGAGTTGGAGCCTTGCCCTTGGCGTAGCCGTGCTCGCATTGGCGGTCGGTCTACTCCGGAACAAGGCGGGCGGACAGACCGATACCCTGCAGCCGGTCCTGGCGGAATTGCTCGACAACAGCCGACATGGACGATTCGACGCGGTTGCCCAGCAGCTTTCCCGTCATCGCGACCACGCGGCGCTCGGCAAAATCCACCAGCTGTATGCCGATCTTTCCGGCGAACTGGCCAGAACCCGCGATCAGGTCAGTCAGGCGACGCACACGCTGGCCGATGTTCGCCATGACAAGGGTCATCCGGCGGATCTGAAAAAACAGGATTTGCGCCAGATTAAAGATGAAATCAGTGCGCTGCACACCTCGCTGGAACAGATTATTGCCTTTACCGACCAGGCCGGCGTGCTGGCCCGCCAGGCCGCGGAGCGCGTCGGGATTACCGATTCGGCGATTGGGATCAGCGCAACCGAGATCGGCTCGTTGATCGAATACTATCGGAGCATCTCCGCAACCTTCAAAGACCTGACCGCTCAATCGGAGCGGATCGGCCACATCGTGACCAGCATTCAGGATATTGCCAACCAGACCAATCTTCTGGCACTTAATGCCGCGATCGAGGCCGCCCGCGCAGGTGAAGCCGGCCGCGGCTTCGCGGTGGTTGCCGATGAAGTGCGCAAGCTCGCGGAACGCTCGGCGCTTTCCAGCAAGGAAATCGGCCAGATTGCCGAAGGACTGCAGACCACGGCGGCAGAAGCGTCCGGCGGCGTGGCCAAAGCCGGCGGCAGCGCGGAAACCGCGCTGAAACAGGCTCAGACTGCGCAGGCCGCCATGGCCGAGGTCAAGGCCAGCCTGCCGGTCCGTGTAGAAGTGGTCCGCAAGGCCAGGGCACAGATGGACGAACAGTTGAGCATTTGCAACAAACTGGATAGCGATCTTTCCGCACTGCTTTCCTGATCATCCCGCATTGATCGCCCGCAACGCAGGTTTCGGTGCGGGCGATCCAATTTCAGGTGGCGTGCCGGGCAAACCGCCACAGCACCCGACGCTTCCATCGCCCCCGCATCCCTTTAGCCACCCTTACCAATTACCCGCGTAAAAAACCGTTAACCCCCACCAGCACTGTCAACCGCCATGGCATGCTCGGCGTTGTTCCGCTGGCATGTGTGCCGCAGGAAGCTTATTGTGCAAGGCACCAAGCCATTATTTCGCCATCGCTGGATATGTCCATGACTCCCAAACTCGCCTGCCTGCCGTTGATGCTGATACTGGCCGGCTGCATCTCGGTCGGGCCGAACTATCAGCCGCCCGAACCGGCCGCGCCGCCGCAATGGAAAAACGCCGCCCTGCTTGCTGCCACACCCAGTTCCAGCCATGCCGATCTGGCGCGTTGGTGGCAGGCCTTCAACGATCCGGTGCTCGACCGGCTGATCGAAACCACCCTGACGCAGAACCTGGATCTGAAAAGCGCGCAGGCCAAGTTGCGCGAGACGCGCGCCCGTGCCGCCATAGCCGATGCCGCGCTGTATCCATCCGTGACCGCCAACGCCGGCGCCAAGCGCAGCGAAAGCGGCAGCGATGCAAATCCGAGCAAAACGTTCAGCGCGGGCCTGGATGCCAGCTGGGAGCTGGATATTTTCGGCGCCAACCGCCGCGCGAGCGAAGCCGCCGTCGCCACGGCCAGCGCCTCGGAAGCCAGTCTGCGCGATACCCAGGTCAGCCTGATTGCGGAAGTGGTCAATGCCTATATCTCCCTACGCACGCTCGAAGCGCGCTATGCCGCAGCCCAAAGCAGTTTGACCAGCCAGCAAGAAACGCGCGACCTGACGCGCTGGCGCTGGCAGGCCGGATTGGTGAGCGAACTGGATTTCACCCAGGCCGAAAGCACGCTGGCGCAAACCCGCGCCAAGCTGCCGGCATTCGATATCCAGTTGGAAAGTGCACGCAACCAGCTCACTGTGCTGCTGGGCGTTCCACGCTCCGCCTTGCCCGATCTCTTGGCCGGCAGCGCTAAGGTCCCTGATTTCTCCAACGTGGCCAACATGCCGCTTCCGCTCGAAACCCTGCGCCAGCGCCCGGATATCCGCGTCGCCGAGCGCAATCTGGCCGCGCAGACCGCGCAAGTGGGCGCTGCCGAAGCCGCGCGTTATCCCACGTTGAGCCTGAGCGGCACACTCAGCCTGCAATCGGACCAATTGGGCCGCCTGCTGCGCGCAGATTCACTGATCAACAGCCTGGCCGCAAGCCTTACCGCGCCGATCTTCGATGCCGGCCGCATCCGCGCCAACATCGCGGTACAAAATGCCGTTCTCGATCAAACGCTGGCCACCTATCAAAAAACCGTGCTGCAGGCGTTGGCCGACGTGGAAAACGCGCTGATGGCGCTGGCCAAGACCGAAGCGCGCCGGGCCGATTTGCGTACTGCCACGTCCACGGCAGAGGCCGCAGACAGCATGGCTCGCCAGCGCTACAGCGCCGGGCTGATCGATTACCTGACCGTGCTGGATGCCCAGCGCACGCTGCTTTCCGTGCAGGATTCGCTGCGCAGCGCCGAGGGTGATCGCGCCAGCGCGCTGGTTCAACTCTACAAAGCGCTGGGCGGCGGCTGGTCGTCCGCCACCAGCGCAGTAACACTCAATCAAGCCGGAGAAGCTCGACATGACTGACAACAACACCGGGGCCAGCCGCCCCGCCTTCTTGCAGAACGAACACAAATCCAGCCGGCGCAAATGGCTTTGGCTCGGCGGCGGGATCATTGCTCTTGCTGCCTTGGTCTGGGGCGGCTATGCGCTGTTTGGCAAGAACGGGGCCGACATGCGTTATGTTACCGAACCGATCAAGCGCGGCGATCTGGCGGTCAAGGTCTCGGCCACCGGCACGCTGAATCCAACCAATCAGGTGGATCTGGGCAGCGAACTATCCGGCACCGTGGCGCAGGTGCTGGTGGATTACAACGATCGGGTGAAAAAAGGCCAGGTTCTGGCGATCCTCGATACCACCAAGTTGCTCCAGCAGATCGCCAAATCGCAGGCGGCTGTTGGGGCCGCAAACGCCAGCGTGGCCCAGATGCGCGCCACACTGAACGAGAGCAAATCCAAGCTGAACCGGTTTGAGGAAGTATCGCGTCTCTCCGGCGGCAAGGTGCCCTCCTCGACCGAAATGGATGCGGCACGCGCCGAGTACGAGCGCGCCCAAGCCAATTTGGCCAGCGCACAAGCCTCCGTGGCGGAAGCGCAAGCCACCTTGCAGTCCAATCAAACCGATCTCACCAAATCCCAGATCCGCTCACCGGTCAATGGCGTGGTGCTCTCGCGCGCCGTAGATCCGGGCCAGACCGTGGCTGCTTCGTTGCAGGCGGTCACCCTGTTCACCATTGCCGAAGACCTGACCAAGATGGAGCTGATCGTTTCCATTGCCGAATCCGACGTCAGCCAGGTCAAGGCCAGGCAGCGCGCCAGGTTCAATGTCGATGCCTATCCGGACAAACAGTTTCCGGCCACGATCAAGCTGGTGCGTGTCGGCTCCAAGACTGTCAGCAATGTGGTCAGTTATGAAACTGTGCTGGAAGTGGCCAACAACGATATGTCGCTGCTGCCGGGCATGACCGCCACCGCCGATATTCTGGTCGCGGAAAAAACCAACGCACTGCTGCTGCCCAATACCGCCCTGCGCTTCAAGCCCGCGGCCAGAGCCGAAAAAACCAGCGGCGGGAACATTCTGAGCGCATTGATGCCGCGCCCGCCTGGCCAACGCACACGCCCGGCCGCAGCCAGCAGCCCGGCTCGCGCCGATGGCACCAAGGCGCCTGCCACCGTGTGGGTCAATACAGCGGAAGGCCCAAGCCCGCGCAAGGTCCAGACCGGTCTGAGCGATGGTAAATACACCGAGATCCTCGCTTCCGATCTGAAAGAAGGCGACGAGGTCATTACCAACACCGTGACGGTCAATAAATGATGGCAGAAGCAGCATCGCAACCCCTGATCAGCCTGCGCGGCATCACCAAAAGCTATGGCACCGGCAGTGCCGCATTCCAGGCCTTGCGCGGCATTGATCTGGATATCCGCAGCGGCGAGTTTGTCGCGGTGATGGGACCCAGCGGCTCGGGCAAATCCACGGCGATGAACCTGCTCGGCTGCCTGGATGTCCCCACCACCGGCGAATACCACTTCCAGGGCGTGCAGGTCGAAACGCTGAGCCGGGACGAGCGCGCGCTGCTGCGCCGGCATTGCTTCGGTTTCGTCTTCCAGGGTTTCAACCTGTTGGCACGCACTTCAGCGCTGGAAAACGTGGAACTGCCGCTGCTCTATCGCGGCATACCGAGCAAGGAGCGCCACGAAAAAGCCCGTGCCGCACTGGCCCAGGTCGGGCTGACCGGCTGGGAAACACACACGCCCGGCGAGCTTTCCGGCGGCCAGCAACAGCGCGTCGCCATTGCCCGCGCCATTGCCACCGAACCGGTACTGCTGCTCGCCGACGAGCCGACCGGCAACCTGGATTCGGAGCGCAGCCGGGAAATCATGGAGCTGCTCTTGCACCTGAATACCGATAACGGCATCACCGTGCTGATGGTCACGCACGAGCACGATATGGCGGCCTATGCGCGACGCGTGGTGCACTTCATCGACGGCCGCGTGTCCAGCGATGAAACGCAACAAGGAGAAGGCGCATGATCCTGAATGCCTTCCTGCTGGCCCTGCGCGAGATTCGCCGCAATCTGATGCGCGCCTTCCTGACCGTGCTCGGCATCGTGATCGGCGTCGCCGCCGTGGTCACCATGGTCACGCTCGGCAACGGCGCCACGCAGATGATCACCTCCCAGGTGGCCAGCCTGGGCAGCAACCTCTTGATCGTGATGCCGGGCACGCGTATGGGTCCCGGTGGCGGCGGCAATCCACCGCCCAACTTCCAGGAATCCGATGTCACGGCCCTGCTCGACAATATCAACGGCATCCGGCTGGCCGCGCCGGCCACCAACAGCTCGCTTACGGTGCAATACCTGCAGGCCAACCTGACCACGCGCGTCACCGGCTCGACTGCGGATTACTTCGAGATCGGCAACTGGCAACTGGCCAGCGGGCGAATTTTCACCGACTCCGAGCAACGCTCGGCCCGGCCGGTCTGCGTGATCGGCGAAACCGTGCGCAAGGAATTGTTTGGCGGCGGCAGCCCGCTTGGCGAGCGCATCCGTCTGCGCACGCAAGCCTGCGAAGTAATCGGCGTACTGGCGTCCAAGGGGCAATCGGCGATGGGGCAGGATCAGGATGCGGTGGTCGTCATGCCGTACAAAGCCTTCCAGCGCCGAATTGCGGGGCGGCAAAGCCAGCAGGGCGTGGGCAGCATCAATGTCTCGCTGCGCGACGGCGAAGACAGCGCGCAAGTGGTCGATAGTATTAGCACGCTGATGCGCGAGCGGCGCAGCCTTTCCGCCAACGAAGTCGACAACTTCAGCGTGATCGATACCAAGGAAATCGCCGCCACCCTGTCCAACACCACCAAGATACTGACCGCGCTGCTCGGCGCGGTTGCAGCGGTCAGCCTGGTCGTGGGCGGCATCGGCATCATGAACATCATGCTGGTCTCGGTGACCGAGCGCACGCGCGAGATCGGCACCCGGCTGGCCATTGGTGCGCTGGAACGCGAGGTGCTGCTGCAATTCCTGATCGAGGCCGTGGCCCTGTCATCGTTCGGCGGCTTGATCGGCATCGCGCTGGCCTTGGGTTCATCGATGCTGCTGACCTGGATTTTGAACATGCCCTACGTGTTCGATGTGCAGATCAACGTGTTGTCTTTCTGCGTCTCGGCCACAATCGGCGTGGTCTTCGGCTTCGTTCCCGCCCGGCGCGCCGCGCGACTCAACCCGATCGATGCCTTGCGGCACGAGTAAAAGCATGGCAGTCGCCGCGCCGGTTCTGTTTTCTGCATCCGGCGCGACACTCCAGGCACTGTTGACGCCAGTTTAACCTTGGCGCATCGTAGCCTTGCGGCTTCCACTTTCCTTCTGGAACGGGGAATTCCCCTTCACCCACCGGACAGCACACACCATGCTCCGCATCGGCCTCATTTCCGACACGCACGGCCTGCTTCGTCCCGAGGCCAGGCTTTTCCTGCACGGCTGCGACGCTATCATCCACACGGGCGATATCGGTGCCGGCATCCTGGAAGAACTTGCCGCGCTGGCGCCTGTCACCGCAGTACGGGGCAATACGGACGTCGGCCCATGGGCGGATCTGCTGCGCGAGACAGAATTGCTGAAAACGGGCGATGTGCTCGTCTGCGCCATTCACGACCTTGCCCGGCTGCGCATCGATCCGGTGGCCGAGGGCATTCGCGTCGTGATCTGCGGGCATTCACACAAGCCGCAGGTCGCAGAACGGGAAGGCGTTCTCTACGTCAACCCAGGAAGCGCCGGGCCGCGCCGCTTCAAGCTGCCCATCGCGGTCGGCGAGCTTATCGTCAACGGCAGTGCGGTCTCGGCCCGCATTGTCGAGCTGGAAGGCTCCAGCACCTCCTGACCCTCCATCACCCCGCCTTGAACTTTGTATCGCCGCAAGGCGCTTCGTAACAAGGAGAACATCATGAACAACAATCCGGTTTGCTGGTTCGAGATCTACGTGCAGGACATGCCGCGCGCCAAGCGCTTTTACGAAACCGTCTTCCAGACCACGCTCACCCGGCTGGAAACACCCGATCTGGAAATGTGGGCATTTCCCATGCAGCCGGAGGGCACCGGCGCGACGGGCTCCTTGGTCAAAATGCAGGGTGTTTCTTCCGGCGCGAACAGCGTGCTGGTCTACTTCAGTTGTGCCGACTGCGCGGTTGAAGCCAGTCGTGTCGCCGCCGCTGGCGGGCAAGTTCACAAGGAGAAATTCTCGATTGGCCAATACGGTTTCATCGCCCTGGTTTCCGATACCGAAGGCAACATGATCGGGCTGCATTCATGCATTGAACAAGTCACCCCATAGATGCACTTCCTTGGCCGTAAATAGGCCTGCAGGTAACTCAAGAGGCAGCAGAGACACCCGAAGGAGGCATGGCAATGACTGAAATGAGCGAGGTACGGCATTTGGGCGTTTCCATCGCGCGCAACGTGGAGTTGGTCTACGATTTTTTGTCCGATCCGGCCAACCTCCCGCAATGGGCCTCCGGGCTGGGCACAGTGAGCAACGTTGACGGGCAATGGGCTGCACAAACGCCCGATGGCCCTATACTCATCCGCTTCTGCGAACCCAACCGCTTCGGCGTTCTCGATCACTGGGTTACACCACCGTCAGGGGCACCGATCTACCTTCCATCTCGCGTGGTCGCCAATGGCGACGGCTCCGAGCTGATCTTCACCCTTTTCCGCCAACCGGACATGGATCAGGAAAAGTTCGAAGCCGATGCCGAATGGGTGATGCGCGATCTCAACACCGCAAAGCACCTTCTGGAAGCCGCATGAGAATACCTTCGCACTGGCTGGCCATCCTGCTTTGCCTGCCCATGCTGCAAGCACGAGCCTGCCCCACGCCGCCAGCCGCCGAGCGCGATCTGAAAGCCAATTCCTTCTATGCGGACAGCAGCGGTTCGATCATCGACGCAGACAAGCTGGCGCGCTACAAGGCGGACGCCGCCCCGGTAGACAACTTCCTGCGCAAGGTGGCGCAGATGGCGAGCGACTACCAGGCCGGCGATGAAGCCGCTGGCCGCTGCGCCATGACCTGGCTGGTGCACTGGGCCGAGAACGATGCGCTGCTCGGCAAGGCAATCGGCGGCAGCCAGGCGGAATTTCTGCGCAAATGGACGCTGGCCGGGCTCGCCGCTGCTTACCTGAAGGTGCAACCCGTCGCCACGGCAGCCGAACGCCAGCAGATCACCCAATGGTTCCCGGCGATGGCTGAATTCGGCCTCGCCGTGTTTCGCGATCCAAGGCACAAGAAAAACAACCACTACTACTGGGTTGGGCTGGCCGTGCTGGGTGCCGGCATTGCCGCCAACGATGCCAAACTCATCGACACCGCGCGCGGCATCTACGACAAGGCACTGGCGGATATCGGGGACGACGGCACGCTGCCGCTGGAAATGGCGCGCGCCAGCCGCGCACTGCATTACCACAACTACGCGATGGAACCCTTGGTGCTGATGGCCGAGGAAGCCCGCCTGCTCGGCGAAGACTGGTACGCGCGTCAGGACCGGCGCCTTGATCGGCTGGCCCGGCGTATCGTGGCCGGTCTCGACGATCCGCAATGGTTTGCCACGCGTACCGGCAAGAAACAGGAAATCCCGCACGGCAACCAGCTGGGCTGGATGCTGCTTTACCGCAAGGCAGCACCCGAGTCGGCGATATTCGATAACCGGTTCCCCACCGGCGAAGTGAGTGATTCGCGCTTGGGCGGCAGTCTCTCCCGCCTGGCCGAAAAGGGTTTTCCATCCCGTCCTTGAGGGTTGAAACACCCGGCCCGGCAAGGCCCATGTCGAGCATGCGCAGCACAACAAATCCCGCCACGCGAGCCATGCCAATACCCGTCCCAAGCCATGCTAAACCCTTGCCGCACGCGCCGGCCCCCTGGGCGCCGACTCCCGGCGACATCCGGCGAAAGCGCACTTTTCACGCTTGATTCGGGTCAAATTCGTCCAATAATTCGTGGTAATTCACGGGCGTAGCAGGTAGAGTCGCGCCCGACCTGATGGCGCGCCTGTCTCGCGCTGCGTCACCACCATTTACAACCAACACACGAATCTACAGGGAGTACTCATGTCTCACCCGACTGGCGCCCTCGCCAACCCCGCACCGCTTGGCCTGCTTGGCTTCGGCATGACCACCATTCTGCTGAATCTGCACAACGCCGGTTTCTTTCCGCTGACCAGCATGATCCTGGCCATGGGCATTTTCTACGGTGGCATCGCACAAGTGATCGCTGGCGTGCAGGAATGGAAAATGGGCAACACTTTCGGCGCAACCGCGTTCACTTCGTACGGTTTCTTCTGGCTGACCCTGGTCGGCCTGATCGCGCTGCCGAAGATGGGTTTTGCCGCCGACAACGGCACCTCGATGGCCGCCTACCTCGGCATTTGGGGCGTGTTCACCCTGTTCATGTTCATCGGCACACTGAAGCTGAGCCGCACCCTGCAGGTGATCTTCGGTTCGCTCGTGGTGCTCTTCTTCCTGCTGGCCATTGAAAAGGCCACCGGTAACGAAGAACTGGCCCGCATCGCCGGTTTCGAAGGCATCTTCTGCGGCGCTTCCGCCTTCTACTGCGCCGTGGCCCAGATCCTGAACGAAATCTACGGCCGCACCGTGCTGCCGCTGGGTGCTCCGGCAGCCAAGTAATCAGCTCCGGCTCCAACGAAAAAGGCAGACGAAAGTCTGCCTTTTTCTTTACCCATCCCCTCGAACACGCAACACCCTGCCCGACCGATCAATCCGGGAAGTACCGGGATAGCGATGCCAGTCTGCATGCATCATCTTGAAGCAGGCATGGTCAAACATGCACCAACAAAAAAACCCGCCGAAGCGGGTTTTTTTTGCACAACCTGGGGATTAAGCAGCTTGAATGTTCGAAGCTTGCTTGCCCTTTTGACCGGTGGTGACTTCGAAGGAGACGCGTTGGCCTTCCTTCAGAGTCTTGAAACCGGGCATGTTGATTGCGGAGAAGTGAGCGAACAGATCTTCGCCGCCTTCGTCCGGAGTGATAAAGCCAAAACCCTTGGAATCATTGAACCACTTAACGGTGCCGAGAGACATTCTTGAATTTCCTATCAAAAAATATTTTTCAGGCAAACAGCATAGTTTTTTGAATATGCCGATTCGCCCAGTTTGCAAAAACCCGCACTAACTTGCGTCGGTGCGGGTTATTTACGAGGATCAGGCTGCCTGGATGTTCGAGGCTTGCTTGCCCTTTTGGCCGGTCGTGATATCGAAGGAGACGCGTTGGCCTTCCTTCAAAGTCTTGAAACCTGGCATGTTGATTGCAGAGAAGTGAGCGAACAGATCTTCGCCGCCTTCATCAGGAGTAATGAAACCAAAACCTTTGGAGTCGTTGAACCACTTTACAGTACCGAGTGCCATTGCTGGATATTCCTATTTCGATAAACAAAAAACCTCAACGAGGTACGCTGGGTTTGATAGTACAAGACAAGCAAAACGGCAAGACCGGTACTGCGTGAAACTTGACATCAAACTCTGAAAAATGGTTTTACGCGAGTTATGCGGTACTGGTCAAGCGAAAGTGGTTATGTTGCACCAAACTGTTACAAATTTGCTCACTTGAAAAGCAGGGCTGCTGGACCAAAATGAAATCTGAAGCAGTTAAAACGGAAAGGCAATGGCAATCAAGCATCAACAGGAAACGGATCTGGCGCAACAAACGATCCGTAGCGAGCCCCCGGCCATGTGGCGAGTCGTGCTGTTGAACGACGATTTCACTCCCATGGATTTTGTAACAACGGTGCTCCAGACTTTTTTCGCAATGGACTATGAACGTGCAACGCAAATCATGCTCAAAATCCATACAGAGGGCCGTGGCATCTGTGGCGTATTCCCCAAGGATGTCGCCGCAACCAAGGTTTCCGAGGTGACCCGCTTCGCCCGGCAACACCAGCATCCGCTGCAATGCATCATGGAGGTACAGCAATGATTGCCCAGGAACTCGAAGTCAGCCTGCACATGGCTTTCATGGAGGCGCGCCAGAAGCGCCACGAATACATCACTGTCGAGCATTTGCTGCTCGCGCTGACGGACAACCCGTCGGCGAGCGAGGTACTGCGTGCCTGCGGCTCCAATCTGGATGAGCTGCGCCGGCTGTTGACCGAGTTCGTCAACGAGCATACGCCGATCGTTTCCGGTTCAAATGAAGTGGAAACCCAACCGACCATCGGCTTCCAGCGCGTGATTCAGCGCGCCATCCTGCATGTGCAATCGTCGGGCAAGAAGGAAGTCACCGGCGCCAATGTACTGGTCGCCATTTTCGGCGAGAAGGATAGCCATGCGGTGTATTACCTGCACCAGCAAGGCATCACCCGGCTGGATGTGGTGAACTTCATCGCCCACGGCATCGCCAAGAGCAATGGCACAGCCCAGCCGCCCAAACCGGAATCGCACGAAGAACACGACCAGGAAAGCGCCACCACTAGCGGCGGCGCCCTGGAAAACTTCACGCAGAACCTTAACCACCTGGCATTGAGCGGCCGGATCGACCCCTTGATCGGCCGGGAAGCCGAGCTGGAACGGGTGATCCAGACCCTTTGCCGCCGCCGCAAGAACAACCCCCTGCTGGTCGGCGAGGCCGGCGTGGGCAAGACCGCCATTGCCGAAGGGCTGGCGCGCCGCATTGTCGAAGGCGAAGTGCCGGATATTCTGTCCGATGCCACGGTTTACGCACTCGACATGGGCGCATTGCTCGCCGGCACCAAGTATCGCGGCGATTTCGAGCAGCGTCTGAAAGCCGTGATCAAGCAGTTGACCGATGAGCCGGGCGCAATCATGTTCATCGACGAGATCCACACCCTCGTCGGCGCCGGTGCTGCTTCGGGCGGCACGCTCGATGCCTCGAACCTGTTGAAGCCGGCACTTTCCAACGGCGCGTTGAAGTGCATTGGCGCCACCACGTATAACGAATACCGCGGCATCTTCGACAAGGACAACGCGCTGTCACGCCGTTTCCAGAAGATCGACGTTGCCGAACCGACCATCGAGCAGACTGTTGAAATCCTCAAGGGCCTGAAGGACAAGTTCGAGCAGCACCACAGCGTGAAATACACGGCGGCGGCGCTGACCGCTGCGGCGGAGCTGTCGGCCAAGTTCATCAATGACCGCCACCTGCCGGACAAAGCCATCGACGTGATCGACGAAGCCGGCGCTGCACAGAAGATTCTGCCCAAGTCGAAGCAGAAGAAAACCATCAACAAGCACGAGATCGAAGAGATCATTGCCAAGATTGCGCGCATTCCGCCGAAGAATGTCTCGGCCGATGACCGCAACTCGCTCAAGACGCTCGATTCCGATCTCAAGCATGTGGTGTTCGGTCAGGATCCGGCCATTGATGCCTTGGCATCGGCGATCAAGATGGCGCGCTCGGGACTGGGCAATCCGCAGAAGCCGATCGGCAACTTCCTGTTCAGCGGCCCGACCGGGGTGGGCAAGACCGAAGTCGCCCGGCAACTGGCCTACACGCTGGGCATCGAGCTGATCCGCTTCGATATGTCCGAATACATGGAACGCCACGCAGTGAGCCGCCTGATCGGCGCCCCGCCCGGTTATGTCGGCTTCGAGCAGGGCGGCTTGCTGACCGAGGCGATCACCAAGCATCCGTATTCGGTATTGCTGCTCGACGAAATCGAGAAAGCGCATCCGGACATCTACAGCGTGCTGCTGCAAATCATGGATCACGGCACGCTGACCGACAACAACGGGCGCAAGGCCGATTTCCGCAACGTGATCATCATCATGACCACCAATGCCGGCGCAGAATCGCTGAATCGAGCAGTCATCGGCTTTACTGCGAAGAAGGAAAGCGGCGACGAGATGCAGGAAATCAAACGCCTGTTCACGCCGGAATTCCGCAACCGACTGGATGCCACGATCTCGTTTGCCCCGCTCACGCCGCAGGTCATCCTGCAGGTTGTGGACAAGTTCCTGCTGCAACTGGAAATCCAGCTGCAAGAGAAGAAAGTGGAAGCCCACTTCACTCCGGAACTGAAGGCCTGGCTGGCAGAGAAAGGCTTCGACCCGCAGATGGGCGCCCGTCCGATGGCGCGCCTGATTCAGGACACCATCCGCAAGGTGCTGGCCGACGAGCTGCTGTTCGGCAAGCTGGCCAACGGCGGCGAGGTCACCATCGATATCGACGACCACGGCAAGGCCAGGCTGTCGTTCCCGGAAAAAACAACGCAACCGGCCTAGTACACACCATCCTCAAGCTTCCTCCTCTCGGCACAGCTCTCCAGGCTGTGCCGTTTTTTTTGCGGCCTTGCTGAAATACCGTGAACAATGCCTAAGCTTGATGTCAGTCAACTAATACCAAAGTCGTATCGGGTTCCGTCCGACTACAATGAGCACAAATACGCAACAAGAAGCATTTTCATGTCGGCATTCAAAAAACCTGTCGGGAAAAAATTCCACAAGGAAATCGGCTGGATTTTGCTGATCAAGCTCGTCCTGATCATCGCCATCCGCATGATTTTTTTCAGCCATCCCCTGCCCAAACCGGACCGCATGGACCTCACCGCTGCCCACTTGCTCGGTGCCACTGCCTCTGCACCCCATTCGTCTTTAACTGAAAACCGGAGGTCTTATGATCAGTGAATCCCTGGTCGATCTGTCACGGCTGCAGTTTGCCGTTACAGCCCTGTACCATTTCTTGTTTGTCCCGCTCACCCTCGGACTGGCCTGGATTCTGGTCATCATGGAAATGGTCTACGTGATGACCGGCAAGGAAATCTACCGTGACATGGTGAAGTTCTGGGGCAAGCTGTTCGGTATCAACTTTGCACTGGGCGTGACTACCGGCATCACGCTGGAATTCCAGTTCGGAACCAACTGGGCCTATTACTCGCATTACGTGGGCGACATTTTTGGCGCACCACTGGCCATCGAAGGCTTGCTTGCATTCTTCCTGGAATCGACCTTCATCGGGCTGTTTTTCTTTGGCTGGCAGCGGCTGTCCAAGGTGGGGCACCTGATCGCCACCTTCCTGATGGCGCTCGGCTCCAACCTCTCTGCCCTGTTGATCCTGGTCGCCAACGGCTGGATGCAGGACCCGGTCGGCGCAGAATTCAACTTCCAGACCATGCGCATGGAGATGACGGATTTCTGGGCCGTGCTGTTCAACCCGACAGCGCAGGCCAAGTTCGTGCATACCCTGTCGGCAGGCTACGTGACCGGCGCCGTGTTTGTGCTGGGCATCTCGGCCTGGTACCTGCTCAAGGGACGCGACAAACCGTTCGCCCTGCGCTCATTCCGGATCGCGGCGGCATTCGGTTTCGCTTCGGCGTTGTCGGTGATCGTGCTGGGCGATGAATCAGGCTATACCGTGACCGAATCGCAGCAATCCAAGCTCGCCGCCATGGAAGCCATGTGGGAAACCGAACCGGCTCCGGCCGGGCTGACCCTGTTCGCGCTGCCCGACCAAGCCGCCCGCACCAATCACTATGAAATCAAGATTCCCTATGTAATGGGCATTATCGGCACCCGCACGCTCAGCACGGAAATTCCGGGCATCAATGACATCATCGCCATGAACCGTGCCCGGATCGAGAAAGGCCAGAAAGCGGTGATCGCCCTGGAAGCCCTGCGCCGCGATCCGAAAGACCCAACGGTCAAGGCAGTGTTTGACCAGTACAAATCCGATCTGGGATTCGGCCTGCTGCTGAAGAAATATGTGGCCGATGTGCGCCAGGCCACGCCGGAGATGATGGACAAGGCCGCCGAAGACACCATCCCGAAAGTCGCGCCGATGTTCTGGAGCTTCCGCCTGATGGTGGCGCTGGGTGTCGGCTTCCTGCTGCTGTTCAGCTGGGCATTCTGGGCCAGTGCGCGCAACCGCATCGAGAACAACCGCTGGCTGCTGAAAACCGCCATCTGGTTCATCCCTGCCCCGTGGATTGCCTGCGAGCTGGGTTGGGTTGTGGCGGAATATGGTCGCCAGCCCTGGACGATCTACGGCGTACTGCCGACGCACCTTTCCACCTCGACACTGTCAGTGGGCAGCATCGTCTTCTCGCTGGGTGGCTTTATCGTGTTCTACACCGGCTTGCTGATCGCGGAAATGTACCTGATGTTCAAGTACGCACGCCTCGGCCCGAGCTCGTTGGGCACCGGCAAGTACCACCTCGAACAGCAAGGAGCCTGAACATGGATTACGCAACCCTGAAATTCATCTGGTGGCTGCTGGTCGGCGCACTGCTGATCGGCTTCGCGATCATGGACGGCCATGACATGGGCGTCGGCGCGCTGCTGCCCTTTGTCGGCAAGAACGATACCGAACGCCGGGTGATGATCAACAGCATCGCCCCGCACTGGGAAGGCAACCAGGTCTGGTTCGTGACCGCCGGCGGCGCCATTTTCGCAGCCTGGCCGTTCGTTTATGCCACGGCGTTTTCCGGCTTTTACTTCGCCATGCTGGCCGTGCTGTGGGCGCTGTTTTTCCGCCCGGTCGGCTTTGATTACCGCAGCAAGGTGGCAGACCCGCGCTGGCGCAGCTTCTGGGACTGGGGCCTGTTTGTCGGCGGCGCCGTGCCGCCGGTCATCTTCGGCGTGGCCTTCGGCAACCTGTTCCTGGGCGTGCCGTTCCAGTTCGACGACACGCTGCGCGTGACCTACACCGGCAGTTTCTTCGGCCTGCTCACGCCATTCCCGCTGTTGTGCGGCGTGGTGAGCCTGGCCATGTTGGTGACGCAGGGCGCGCATTATCTGATGCTTCGCACCGACGGCGATGTGGCACAACGCTCGCGCAAGGCGGCCATTGCGTTCAACCTGATTCTGGCCGCGACCTTCGCGCTAGCCGGAGCCTGGCTGGCCTATGGCATTCCCGGCTATGCGATCACGAGCGGCGGACTGCCCGGCGCGCCCTCCGATCCGCTGGCCAAAGAGGTTGTTCAGCAGACCGGTGAGTGGCTTGCCAACTACTCGCGCTATCCCGCGACCCTGCTGCTGCCGGCGCTGGCTTTCGCCAGCATCGCCATCGGGCTGATCGCAGCAATCAAGAACAAGGGCGGTATTGCGTTCATTGCCAGCAGCCTGACCTGCACCGGCATCATCGGCACAGCCGGCGCATCGCTGTTTCCGTTCGTACTGCCCTCATCCAGCCACCCGCAAAGCAGCCTGACTGCCTGGGATGCCACCTCCAGCCACTTCACCCTCGGCATCATGCTGGGCGTGGTCATCCTCTTCCTGCCGCTGGTCGTGATCTACACCAGCTGGGCCTACCGGGTGATGCGCGGCAAGGTCACGGGCACATTCATTGAACAAAACAGCAAGTCGGTTTATTGAAAACGCGGCTTGGCACAACTGGAGAAAATCATGTGGTACTTCACCTGGATACTGGGTTTAACCGCGGCCCTGCTGCTCGCGGCAATGAATGCAATGTGGTACGAGGCGCAGGAAAACAATAAAGAAAACAACGGGAAACACCCCATCCCCTGAAGGAGGCCGTACTTTTCCACTCACGCGAGCAGGGCCGTTCAGGCTCTGCTCGCCGGACTGCACCGCAGCTATCGCGCTCACGAATCAGGCAGCACCTGCGGGTCAACCGCGCCTTGCATGGGACGGAACAGGGTATTGAGCCCGCCAAGGAAAGCGCTCACGCTCGGTTTTTTGGCATAGAAACACGGCTTGCCGGTTTTCTTGCACAGATCCTTTACCAGCCAATAGGCATTATGGTTGATGCAACCGGCCTGACAGATCACGGCATCGGCACAAGATATATTCGATTCCAGCCGGTGAAAGCTCTCCTCCACACCGCCATCGTGGTGTACGAATTTCCCGCCGAGGCGTTCCACCATGCCGCGATAGATATCGATGGCCCCGGTGCGCCCGCCCACGCACAGCACGCAACGGCCGGCCAGATCGGCATTTTTCCCCGGCACACAGGGGATCTGAACAGCATTCGCCAGCAACACCCCGCGCAACTCGTCTTCCAGCCGGGCATTTTCCTTGCGCGATTCCGCGAGTTCTGCGGCCAATTCGGTCTGGCATGCGGCCTGCTCGCGCAAGCGTGCTTCGCTTTGCAACAGCCTTTGTTGCGCCAGCGCCAGATCATGCAGCAGCCTGGCGGGATGCCCGGCATTTTCTGCCATACTCTTCAGGCGCTGCACCTCTGCCCCCAGGCGCAGGATCTCTTCATTGCGCCCTTGCAGTTGCTTCACCAAGCTATCGACCGTTCCGGCATTTTCTGCGCGAAATGCGGTAAAGCGTTGCTGCATGGTGGCCAGCTCTTCGGCCAGCTGCAGATTTTCCTGCTCCAGCGCTTGCATCTGCTTTTGTTCGCGCCGCTGTGCACTGCCCAGCTGATGTTGCAGCATGTGAATATCGGCATATACCTGCTGGTTCAGCACAGCATCGCATTGTGGATGCGTCCAGACAGCCCAGAGCGCACCACGCACCTGCGTGCCATGCAATGCCTCGCGCCAGAGCGCCAGCAGCTGATCCGGTGTCTTGGCCGTGCGAAAGCGCTTCAGGGCCAGGACGTAACGTTTTTCCAGTTCCCGTTGCAGCTGTTCGGCAAACGGCGTGCGCTTCTCACACAGTCGGACCGCCGTGACATGCACCTCGTAATCGCTGGTTTTCCCGGGAAGATTCACTGCCCGCCCCAGCAAACGGCGTAATTCGCTCACCTCGAAACACACCCCGACCAGCGGGCAGTAGCACTTCTCGTCCAGCTCCCACAAACGCTTGCGGCGCGAAGAGGCGGGGAGTTTTTCCGGACAAGCGCCCGTCAGGCCGCACATAAGGTCATTCCTGCCCGAAAATTGCTGGTCGCAGGCGCCGGCGCTTGCTGCCAGTCGTCGCGCAGACATTCGCACAACTCGCGAAACTCCGACGGCAAACTCTCGTCCGCACTCAACAGGGTCAACCATGCCGCCAGCATGCGAACCGTGCGCGGATTGATCTCGCGCTGCCTGCCCGCCAGCAAACCGCCATGCATCTGGAACAGCAACTCGCCCAGGACATCAAAAACCGGCGCAGCCACGACATGATGGGATGCAGTCATGATAAACTCCACTTAACTGAGAATGCTTCTCATTTAATATTCATCAACCAGGCCTGTCAAGCGCATTGTGGCAATGCATCAATTTCAAATTCTTGAAAAATTGATCCACATCACATGCACGGCAATGCGCGGATTACACGCCGTAACGATATTGATTATCATTCTGATTAATTTCTATTACCGCGCAGGCAAAGAACTTGCTTGAGCCATGTACAAACAACACCGGGCACCGCCCGTCAGGGAGATCCAGACTCATGTCGAACAACACTTTGGGGCAACTCGTGCGCGGCCAGAAAGCCGTGGTCACCGGCCTTCTGGCCGAATCGCGGCCTTTCCGCCGCAAATTGCTGGCCATGGGGCTAACCCCCGGCTGTGAGGTGGAAATTGTGCGCGTCGCGCCGCTGGGCGACCCGATGGAGGTTTCCTTGCGCGGTTTCCGCCTAAGCCTGCGCCGTATTGAAGCAGCCGGGATTGGCGTGGAGGTGATCAGCCATGCATGAAATTGAAATCGCCCTGCTGGGCAATCCGAACTGTGGCAAAACCACCGTATTCAATGCCCTGACTGGTGCGCGTCAGCGCGTGGGCAACTGGCCCGGCGTAACCGTCGAAAAGAAAATCGGCCGCTTCAACCGACACGGCCGGACGATCAACGTGGTTGATCTGCCCGGGACTTATGCGCTGGAGCATGAAATTCATGGCTTGTCTGACGATGAACGCATCGCCCGCGACTATGCCATGGCGGGAGAGGCCGACCTGATCGTTAACGTGATTGATGCCTCGAACCTGCAACGCAACCTGTACCTGACCTTCCAGTTGCTCGACCTGGGCCGGCCCATGCTGGTCGTGCTCAACATGATGGATTCGGTTGAAGATCGTGGCGAAGAAATCGACATCCCGGCCCTGCAAACGGCATTGGGCTGCCCGGTAATCGGCATTGCCGCCAGCCGGAACAGAGGGATTGCCGAACTGAAGGACGTTATCTTCCATGCAGCGGAGAAGCCCGTACCGCCAATCGGCACACAAACCTTGCCGGCCGCCCATGCCACGGCACTATCCGCGCTATCTGCCGCATCCGAAAACCTGGCCGGCCAAAGCCGCTGGCATTTACTTGGATTGGTGCAGAATGGCGATTCGGACAAAGCCCTGAACGACAAAGAAATATCAGCGCTGCAGAACTTGCAGCAAAGCTGGGGAAGTTCATTTGACGGGGAAATCGATATTGCCATTGCAAGCGCACGCTATGAAGCCATCGATGCCTTGTGCAAGGGAGTCTTCAGCCGGCCGCTTGAAGCCGGCGAGGCACTGACCAGCAAGCTCGATCGTATTGCGCTGCACCGCATCTGGGGCATTCCGGTCTTCCTGGGCGCGATGTACCTGATGTTCCTGCTTTCGATCAATGTCGGCTCCGCGTTTATCGATTTCTTTGACGTGCTGGCAGGCACGCTGTTTGTTGAAGGCGCAACAGAGGTATTGAGCCAGATAGGCACGCCCGAGTGGCTCACCGTGTTCATTGCCAACGGCATCGGTGGCGGTATCCAGACCGTATCAACCTTCATCCCGGTGATCGCCGCAATGTTCCTGTGTCTTTCCTTCCTTGAAGACTCGGGTTATCTCGCGCGTGCCGCAATGGTGACGGACCGGGCAATGAACAAACTGGGTCTGCCAGGGAAAGCCTTTGTGCCGATGCTGGTCGGTTTCGGCTGCAACGTGCCGGCGATCATGGGCACGCGCACGCTGGATTCGGTACGTGACCGCCTGCAGGCCGTGATGATGATCCCGTTCATGTCCTGCGGTGCCCGGCTGCCGGTTTATGCGCTGTTCGCCGCGGCATTCTTCCCGACCAACGGCCAGAACGTGGTGTTTGCGCTCTACCTGGCCGGCATCATCGTGGCCTCTGCCACCGGATTGATCCTCAAGCACACGCTGCTGCCAGGCAAATCCACCCCTTTCGTGATGGAGCTTCCACCCTACCGCATGCCCACACTGAAAGGCCTGCTGCTGCGCAGTTGGGACCGCCTCAAGGTGTTTATCCTCAACGCAGGCAAGATCATCGTCGGCGTGGTGATGGTGCTGAATATTCTTAACTCGCTCGGCACCGACGGCAGCTTTGGCAACGAAAACACTGAAAAATCCGTTCTGACCAGCGTAAGCCAGCATGTTTCGGTGGTATTCGAGCCCATGGGTGTCAGCCGCGAAAACTGGCCTGCGACCGTGGGTATTTTCACCGGCATCTTCGCCAAGGAAGCCGTGGTCGGCACTCTGGATTCGCTCTACACCAGCATTGCCGCCAAGGACAACAAGGAAGAAGAGGAGAAAGAACCGTACAGCCTGCCGGGTGGAATACAGAAAGCATGGGAAACGATTCCGGAAAATCTGGGCAAGCTGGGTGATTCCCTGGCCGACCCGCTGGGTATCAACCTGGGCGATGTGGAAGCTGCCGAGGCCGCAGGTGACGAGATCAACAAGGATAACTTCGCGGTGATGCGCCAGCTGTTCGGTTCGACTGCCGCCGCCATCGCCTACTTGTTGTTCGTGTTGCTCTATATTCCCTGCGTGGCCGCGCTGGGCGCGGTTTACCGCGAAACCGGCTCGCGCTGGACGCTGCTGGTAGCCGGCTGGGCGTTCGCCATGGCTTGGGGCAGCGGCACGCTGTGGTACCAGGCAGCCCAGCTCGGCACATCGCCATTGAGCGCAGGAAGCTGGATTGTCAGCCTGGTTCTGGCAGCCGCCCTCGGTATCGTCCTGCTGCGCCGTGCAGGCCAGCGCGCCGGAGAGATCCGGGCATCCGCCCCTGCTCAAGAAAAAGCTTGCGCCAGCGGAAGTTGCTGCCAATGATGAACGAACTGCGCCTCTATCTGCAGGATCGGCCTTCGGTGAGCCTGGCAGAACTTAGCCGCCAGTTCAAACAACCGGCGGCGGTGATTCAGGGCATGCTGTCGCATTGGCTGCGCAAGGGGCGCGTTGTGTTGATGCGCGCACCTTGTGCTGACCACTGCGGCCAGTGCGCCGGCGAAACCGAATGGTATCGCTGGCAAGAAAATCAACGGGCAGTCATCTTGCTCAAGCCCGTGAACTCCAACCACTCAGGAGAATCCCCATGCTGACTCCGTCCATGACAGATCGCTTGAACCACCAGATCAACCTTGAACAATTCTCATCCAACCTTTACCTGCAGATGAGCGCCTGGTGCGATCATCAGGGTTACACCGGCAGCGCTGCCTTCCTGCGCGAGCATGCCATGGAAGAACTCAAGCACATGTACAAGCTGTTCGACTATGTGTGCGAAACCGGTGCGCCTGCAGTATTGGGCAGCATCCCCGCCCCGCCTGTGACCTTCGCCTCGCTCGGCGAAGTTTTCAAGATGACCTACGAGCATGAAATCAAGATCACCGGCGCCATCAACAAACTGGTCTCGTTTGCGCTTGCTGAAGAAGACTTCAGCACCTTCCAGTTCCTGCAATGGTATGTGAGCGAACAGCATGAGGAAGAGCGCCTGTTCAAGAGCATCCTCGACAAGATCGCCGTGATCGGACTCGACGGCAAGGGCATCTACTTCCTCGACAAGGAAATCCGCAAACTGGCCGGACAAACCAGCGCGGGCTGACTTTGCTGCATATTTTCCTGCTCGGGCGGGGACGGGAAGCCGTTCCCGCGTTATTTTGCAGACACACTCCATCTTGCAGCACATCGAGTGCTAGCGAGGCTCTTCCTCCGGAGGGAGGAAGCGGGGATGGAGGGGATCAATCAAGAAAGGCTGCGAGTTGTAACGCATGGTGAAATCACTCGAGCTTGCTCGAGTGTGCTCATCTTGAATGCTTGCCACATTGCCGGCAGCCGGGAACGGGAAACCGTTCCCGCTTTTTTATGTCTGCTGCACCTTGCAATGGTGTGCTCCTTGGCTACACATAAACAACAGTCTCATTCCAAGGAGTGCATGCCATGAGCCAGGACAAGAAGCTCACCACCGCTGCCGGCTGCCCGGTGGTCGACAACCAGAACACGATGACTGCCGGCCCTCGCGGCCCGGTGCTGTTGCAAGATGTGTGGCTGCTGGAAAAGCTCGCGCATTTCGACCGGGAAGTGATTCCGGAGCGGCGCATGCACGCCAAGGGTTCGGGCGCCTACGGCACGTTCACGGTGACGCATGACATCACGCGCTACACCCGCGCCAAAATATTCAGCCAGATCGGCAAAAAAACCGAACTCTTTGCCCGCTTCACCACCGTGGCCGGCGAGCGCGGCGCGGCCGATGCCGAGCGCGATATCCGCGGCTTTGCGCTCAAGTTCTACACCGAAGAAGGCAACTGGGATCTGGTCGGCAACAACACGCCCGTGTTCTTCCTGCGCGATCCGCTCAAGTTCCCGGATCTGAACCATGCAGTAAAACGCGATCCGCGCACCAATATGCGCAGCGCGGGCAACAACTGGGATTTCTGGACCTCGTTGCCCGAGGCCTTCCACCAAGTCACCATCGTAATGTCTGATCGCGGCCTGCCGGCCAGTTACCGCCACATGCATGGCTTTGGCAGCCACACATTCAGCTTTATCAACGCGCAGAACGAGCGGCATTGGGTCAAATTCCACTTCCGCACCGAGCAGGGCATCAAGAACCTGACAGATGCCGAAGCAGAAGCTATTGTCGGCAAAGACCGCGAAAGCCACCAGCGCGACCTGTTCGAGAGCATCGAAAAGGGCGATTTCCCGAAATGGACGCTATTCATCCAGATCATGCCGGAAAAGGATGCATCGAAAGTCCCCTACAACCCGTTCGACCTGACCAAGATCTGGCCGCACAAGGATTACCCGCTGATCGAAGTCGGCGTGATGGAACTGAACCGCAACCCGGAGAACTTCTTCGCCGAAGTCGAGCAATCGGCGTTCAACCCCGCGGCCGTGGTGCCTGGCATCAGTTTTTCGCCCGACAAGATGCTGCAGGCACGGCTGTTTTCTTACGGCGATGCGCAGCGCTACCGACTGGGCGTGAACCATCACCAGATTCCGGTCAACGCCCCGCGCTGCCCGGTACACAGCTACCACCGCGACGGCATGACCCGCGTGGACGGCAACCACGGCGGCACGCTCGGCTACGAGCCGAACAGCTACGGTGAATGGCAAGAGCAGCCGGATTTCTCCGAACCGCCGCTCAGCATCGAAGGCGCAGCTGACCACTGGAATCACCGCGTCGATGACGATTACTTCTCGCAACCGCGCGCGCTGTTCAAGTTAATGACGCCGGCGCAGCAAAAGGTGCTGTTCGAGAACACCGCCCGCTCGGTCGGCGGTGCACCGAAGGAAATCCAGTTGCGCCACATCGGCAACTGCCTGAAGTGTGATCCGGCCTACGGCAAGGGCGTTGCCGATGCCTTGGGAATTGATCTGGATGAAATACCTGCGGGCTGATCTACTCTCCTGTCAATTGCAAAAAGGGAAATCTGCATCCGGGTTTCCCTTTTATTTTGTCCGCCATCCCTCAGCCATCTTTTGTTGGAAACCCGGCAAACGCATGCCCTTGTGGTAAGTCCCCAATGTCAGACATCCAACAAAAGAGCTACCCTATGGCCTGTTTTTACCGCCGAAAGCCCGATTTTCCGGCCCGGCCATTGCTGCGCGGCATCGGCCGCATCCGACCGAGGAAACTCCATGAATGAAGAAATCCAGGGCGAAGCGCTCAAGCGCGGATTGAAAAATCGCCATATCCAGTTGATCGCGCTGGGCGGCGCGATCGGTACCGGGCTGTTCCTGGGCATTGCACAGACCATCAAGATGGCCGGGCCTTCCGTGCTGCTGGGCTATGCGCTCGGCGGCTTCATTGCCTTCCTGATCATGCGCCAGCTCGGTGAAATGGTGGCCGAAGAGCCGGTTTCCGGCTCGTTCAGCCATTTTGCCTACAAGTACTGGGGCGACTTTTTCGGTTTCCTCTCGGGCTGGAATTACTGGGTGCTCTATATCCTGGTCAGCATGGCCGAGCTCTCCGCCGTAGGCATCTATGTGCATTTCTGGTGGCCGGACATACCGACCTGGGTTTCCGCCGCAGTATTTTTCGTGGTGATCAATGCGGTGAACCTGGCCAACGTCAAACTGTTCGGCGAGATGGAGTTCTGGTTCGCGCTGATCAAGGTTGTGGCCATCATCGGCATGATCCTGTTCGGCGGCTGGCTGCTGTTCACCGGCACCGGCGGCCCGCAAGCCTCGGTCAGCAACCTGTGGGCGCTGGGCGGCTTCTTCGCCAACGGCTTCAACGGCTTTGTGCTGTCGCTGGCAATCATCATGTTTTCGTTCGGCGGGCTGGAGCTCGTCGGCATTACCGCGGCTGAGGCCGATGATCCGCGCCACAGCATTCCGCGCGCGGTGAACCAGCTGATCTACCGGATCCTGATCTTCTACATCGGCGCGCTGGCGATCCTGCTCGCGCTGTTCCCGTGGAGCCAACTGGCCGAAGGCGGCAGCCCGTTCGTGCTGATCTTCTCGGCGCTGGGCAGCAACCTGACGGCCAACCTGCTCAACGTCGTCGTGCTGACTGCTGCCCTGTCGGTCTACAACAGCGGCGTGTACTGCAACAGCCGCATGCTGCATGGCCTGGCCCAGCAGGGCAACGCGCCGCGTATCCTCGCGCATGTCGACAAGCGCGGCGTGCCGGTTCCCGCCATCCTGGTTTCGGCCGTGGCAACCTTTGCTTGCGTGGTGCTCAACTACCTGGTGCCGGGCAAGGCCTTCCAGCTGCTGATGGCGCTGGTGGTCGCCTCGCTGGTGATCAACTGGGCCATGATCAGCCTGGCGCACATCAAGTTCCGCCGCGCCAAGATCCGCGAAGGTGTTGAGCCGGTGTTCAAGGCTTTCTGGTTTCCGTTCAGCAACTACCTCTGCCTGGCATTCCTGGCCTTCATGCTGGTACTGCTCTACCTGAACGGGGAAAAAATTGCTGTGGGACTGGTGCCGGTCTGGCTGGGATTGATTTGGCTCGGCTATCGTTTCAAAACACGGCCGCTTTCACTGGCTACAAACCAATAAAGGCAATTAAACCAATTAAAACACTGCAAACTGCCAGAAAATTTGACGTCCCGCTCGGTCACTCAGGGAAACCGGAGGGCGACAATGCCGGCAAAATGTAGTTCATGTGAAAATTCACCCAAAACATCGGGTAACTTTACTACCAAAATAATTGAGGAATGGCGGGGATTTGCGTATAGTTCAGTTGTCGCCCAGCTGCATGGGCGGTGTACTGCAAGTTTGGTTTCGCGGTTTTCCGCAAATCGAACCTCTTCTCCTCCTCCTCGGCCCGATTACGGATGCTTGCCAGAAGCAACCGAATCGGGTGTTTTTTTGCCTGTTACTTTCGCCCTGCAAAATCACGCCCATCAGGCTGCGTCTGACATGCCAGCGCAACCTGATCTGCTCATCGATCAACCTATGAATCAGCCTGCTGTACTGGATGCTGCCCAGATGTTCAAACCCGCATCGCTGGCCCAGACATCGATTTCAGCCAGTTCTTCAGCTGAAAAAGCCAGATTGGACAATGCCGCCACGTTCTCCTCCAGCTGGCTGATTTTGCTGGCGCCAATCAAGGCCGAAGTCACGCGCAAATCACGCAAAACCCAAGCCAGCGCCATTTGTGCCAGCGATTGCCCCCGCCGTTGCGCGATATCGGCAAGGCCCTGGATTTTCTCCAGATTGGAGGATTCCAGGAAGTTTTCGCGAAACGAGGGCGAACTCTTGGCCTTGCGCGAATCGGCCGGAATCCCGCCCAGATACTTCCCGGTCAAGAGGCCCTGCGCAAGCGGCGAAAACACGATACAGCCGATATCCTGCTCTTCGAGCGTATCGAGCAAATCCTCTTCGATCCAGCGATTGAGCATCGAATATGAGGGCTGGTGAATCACGCAAGACATGCCCATTTCCCGCAGTAGGGCCGAGGCTTCGCGGGTCTTTTTCGCCGAATACGACGAAATCCCGGCATACAGCGCCTTGCCCTGTTTGACGGCTGTGGCCAGTGCACCCATGGTTTCTTCCAGCGGCGTATCCGGATCAAAGCGGTGCGAATAGAAAATATCGACATAGTCGATCTGCATCCGCTTCAGGCTCTGGTCCAGACTGGCCAGCAGGTACTTGCGCGAACCGTCGACGCCGTACGGGCCGGGCCACATCCGGTAACCGGCCTTGGTGGAAATGATCAGCTCGTCGCGATAGGCAGCCAGATCCGTGGCAAGCACCCTGCCCAGCAATTCCTCGGCGGCACCGGGCGGCGGACCATAGTTGTTGGCCAGATCGAAATGGGTGATGCCAAGATCGAAAGCCCGCAGCAACAAATTCTTGGCGCTGGAGAAATCCGCCTCTCTGCCGAAGTTTTGCCACAGCCCCAGCGACAGGGCAGGCAATTGCAAGCCGCTGCGGCCCAGCCGCCGATACGGCATCGAATCATAGCGGGTCGTGCTGGCAACATAGTTAACACCGGACATCATTCACTCCCAGATTGATCAAACAGGATGGATCGCCGCGCCAGTCTTGAAACGGCACACGACCAAAAGGTAAGGTGGCCTTACCTTAACATTTTGTATTTTACCCGACCAGCCATCCTACAATAAAGGAAGGCTCTTTGCGCTTGGCATTGCGCGCAAGGCCCCGCGAACAGGAAAGGAGCTCCCCCACATGCTCTGGCTGGAATCACTGGCGTCCTATTGGTCGGTTCCCGAAATCACCGTCAATCTCATTATTTTTGCCAATTTGCTGGGGGCGTTGTTGCTCGGACTGCTGGTGGGTTATGAGCGCTCCTTCCATGGCCGTGCAGCGGGAATGCGTACCTACGGACTCGTCTGCATGGCATCTGCTGCGCTGACCGTCATCGCCGGCTACCCGGGCTATTGGTATGGGGAGCACGCAAGCATGCCCGGCGTGGACCCCACCCGCATCATTCAGGGCATCGTCACCGGCGTCGGCTTTCTCGGGGCCGGTGTCATCATGAAGGAAGGCTTCAACATCAGCGGCCTCACCACCGCCGCCTCGATCTGGGCTTCGTCGACCATCGGCGTGATGGTGGGCATCGGCTTCTACGGCGCAGCAATCTTGCTGGCACTGCTGTCGGTCGCCTGCATGATGTGGGTCTCCCGGCTGGAGGGCTGGCTGCCATCGCACAAGGCACTGGCCATCACACTGCGCTTCAAAAAAGATTTCATCCCCCGGGAAGAAACATTGCGCAGCGCGGCACTGGAATGGGGTTATGACATTGCAAGTGGCTCACTGTCCGTGACTCATCAAGGCGGGCAAACGGAATGGCATTTCGTGGCGATTGCCCTCAGCAGGGATAGCGGCATTCCGATCCCGGAACTGGCGCGCGAATTGGCATTGCTAGAAGGCATTGAAAACTTTGCCGTCACCCCTGCACGGAACTGAACCCGCCAACGCCGCGCGGGCGCTGGCGGGGCCGAAGCACAAAACAGCTTGGCCTTTCCCGGCAAGCCGCCGGGATGGTGCGAATTTATTGGCGTTTACACTCGCAACTCAGCGGTCCGCCCCCGTAGGCCACCACGTAAAGCAGGCCGCCCATGATGGCCAGATTTTTCATGAAATGGATCATCTGGTTTTGCGTCTGTTCTGGCGGAACGGCCCAAAAGTTGTGGAACAGCAACGCTGCGATCGCGGTGAAAACGAACAATGCCAACGCGGCCCAGCGTGCCTTCCAGCCAACGATCAGCAGAACCCCGCCGACAAGCTCGACAACCGCCGCAGCAATAGCAAGCACCTGAGGCATCGGCAAGCCCTTGCTGGCAATATACCCTGCCGTACCCGCCAAACCAGTAAATTTGTTCAGTCCTGACATCACGAAAATCAGCGCCAACAAGATACGGCCAGCCAAGGGAGCAATGCGTTCACAAGTACCCATGTTTTTTCCTTCTCCCGTTATTTGCCCATGCCGGGCATTACAACAGCTGAAAATCGCCCGATGTAAATACCCTAGGTTGCCATTGCCCATTTCACAAGGATTTGTTCAACGCAGCCACATCGCCGACAGCGGCGCCAGGATATTGATGTAGTCATCGCTCCACACCCGCACTGTAGGAAGTCCATCGCCATCACCCAGCGCGAACCAGCTTCCCTGCGCCAGCAGGGGCGCCAGGCGCTCCGGCCGGCGTGCGAGCACCACCACCCAGGGATCGATGTGCAGTTTGTCCTTGCCCATCTGCGCGTGCACCGTGGCCACGGCGGCCAATCCCCACGCCTGGGTAGCCGCTTTGAGCACGGGCCGCAAATCGTAAAAGCGGTTTGATACATGGACGACCAGCAAGCCATCTTGCGCCAGGCGCGACAGGTAGACATCCAGTGCCTCCAGGGTCAGCAGATGGGTCGGGACGCCATCGCCGGAAAAGGCATCGACAAACACGACACCGTAGGGTGCCAGGCCCTGGTGCGCCTCCTTCTCCAGATTCAGGCGCGCATCTCCTACCCGGACCTTGACCCGGGCTGGCGTATCTTGCAGAAAGGAAAACCAGTTGCGCGCCAAGCCTTCCATATCCGGGTCGATTTCAAAGACAGTGACATCCTCGCCCGAACCGAACCAAGCCAATGCATCACCAGCCCCCAACCCCACCATGGCCACCGGAGCACTGCGGCCACGTTGGGCCACCGCCCGCTCCAACGCCCCGCCGGTGTAGTAGTAACCCAACGGCTCATGCCGACGTTCCGGACTGAGGTACTGCAGGCCATGCAGCGTCGCGCCATGCACCAGCATCCGGTATGCCGGCGCACCATCCGCCGGCTTCTGGTCGATAACCCGGGAAATGCCATAGAAATTGCGTATGGAATAAACGCCCGAGGCATACCAGAAAAACATGCCAAGCAGCGTGGCGGCAATCATCAGCGCAGCCAGTCTGAGGCCGCCCTTGAGCAGGGATGCCGATTTCCACCATGCCAGCTGCCCCACCTGCCAACTGGCAACGACGAGGGCCAGCACCGCGAGCGGGTACTCTTCCAGCCCCGGCAGGACGACGGGGGCCGCCAGACTCACCAGCAGGCCGCCAAGCCAGCCACCGACGGCAATCGTCAGGTAAAAACCCGTCAGCTGGCTCGGGTGCGGACGCAAGCAGTAAAGCCGTTCATTGGCAATGACACACAGCGCGTAGAAGGAAAGCAGGATAAAAGGCAGCACCCACGCGCCAAAGGCAGTGGAGCGGGCTGCCAGCAACGCCAAGAGCGCGACTTCGGCCAGCAAGAACGGAACATGGCGAACGAAAATGCCCTGCTGCTCGCGAAAGGTAACAATGAAGCTGGCAAGATACAGCGCCAGGGGAAAGATCCAGACCAGCGGGAAAGAGCCGACTTCCATGGCGATCACGTTGGTTACCGCGAGCAACAAGGCCGATGGCGCGGCACTCAACGCCAGCCAGCGCAAAATGACCGATTTCGCCGGGCGGGCAACAGTCTCATCCGCGGACAGGCCGGCCACGCAACGTGGATGGAGCAGATACCAGGTCCAGACGGCAACACCGACATAAACCAGATACGCAATGCTCCAGGCCCAGCGCTGCACCGTCACGCCGAACAGTGGCTCCACCAGGAACGGATAGACGAAAAGTGCGCCCATGGCGCCCAGATTCGAGATGCCGTAGAGAAAAAACGGTGCCTCACGATGCGTGCCGGACGTCGCGCCGTACCACCAGCTTTGCACGACCACGGCCGTCGTGCTCAACACGGCGAAAGGCAAGGAGACATGGGCCAGCAGCGCGCCGGTCAGCGTAATGATCGGTGCGTCCGACGCGACCTCGGAAGAAAAACCCAGCGGCCATTGCAGCAACGGCAGCAACAGGACCAGAAGATGCCAGGCGCCGATGCGCGGCGCCACAAAATGGGCATGGAGATAACCCAATAGCAGCAGGGCCTGGAAGACCATCAGGCTGACTGTCCACACATGCACGGCCCCACCGAAAAACGGCGTTACCAGTCTGCCGACAATGGGTTCCATGCTGAAAGACAGAAACGCACCGCCAAACACCATCGCGCCCGCCGCGAAGCGCGGCCAACTCCATGCCTCGGGGTAAACGGATGCGGTCCTGGCCGATACCGAAGTTGCCATTCAATGCCTCCCTGCCTGGGCCTGGCCGGCACGCGGCAACCGATTTTGCGTTGATGCTATTGCCTGGCCGGTTGCGGTGCTCTCTGGACACAGCACTGTTTGCAGTATAGCCGGGCGTCTCCGGAATGCCCGCCAGGGCAGTCTGCCGCTGGCGTGATCGCTCCCGGCATTTGTGCAAGCTCAAGACTATAGTCAACAATGGACAGTAAACGTTACATGGTCAGTACCACCCAAAACTGGCGACCCGCCCTTCCGTCATAGCAGGGAGCGAATGCATGAAAGGAATATCACTGACGAGATATGACATGCTTGGTGGGGATGAGGCCTATCGCACCCTGTTCAACAACCTGCTGAACGGGCTGGCCTACTGCCGGATGATCTACGAGGGCCGCGAGGCGGTCGACTTCGTCTACCTTGCGATCAACGAAGCGTTTGTCCGGCAGACCGGGCTGTCCGACGTTCTCGGCCGGCGCGCCTCCGAGGTCATCCCGGGCCTGCACGAATCGGATGGCGACCTGATCCGCATCTACGGGCGCGTGGCAAAAACCGGCGCTCCCGAGCGGTTCGAGCGCTTCGTCAGCGCCCTGCAGATGTGGTTCTCGGTATCGGTCTACAGCCCCGCGCCGGATCATTTCGTGGCAATTTTCGACAGTATTACCGACCGCAAGCACGCCGAGACGGCCTTGCGCGAGAGTGAACGCCGTCTGCTGCGCGTGATCGAAGGCTCGGACCAGGGCTTCTGGGACTGGAACCTGCTGACCAACACCTTTACCGTCAGTGCCCGCTTCGAAACAATGCTGGGTTTCGCTCCAGGAGAGATGGATGTGTCGCCGGCCAATTGGGCAAAACATGTCCACCCGGATGATCTGGCCAAGGCGAGGGCCTCGATCGCGCGCAACATGAGCGGCGAATCGGCAAATCACGAAGTCGAATTGCGCTGCCGCACGAAATCGGGCGAATGGCGCTGGATCCTGACACGCGGCCGCATCGTTGAACGAGACGCCGAGGGCCACCCGACGATGATGTCGGGCACCCACACCGACATCACCGACCGCAAGAACGCCGAGCACGCGCTGCGCCAGACTGCGATCGTGTTCGAGAACACGCGGGAAGGCGTGCTCATCACCGACGCCAGATCCAGCATCCTGTCGGTGAATCAGGCCTTCACGCAGATTACTGGTTTCGACCGCGCCGAAGTTCTCGGCCGCACGCCCTCCCTGCTGAAATCCGGACGCCACGACGAAACTTTTTATAGCAGTATCTGGGCGCACCTTGGCGCCAGCGGATACTGGCAGGGTGAAGTGTGGAACCGGCGAAGGAGCGGCGAAATCTACCCGCAACTCACCACGATCAATGCCGTGCACGATAGCGAGGGTCGCGTGACGCATTATGTCGGGGTATTCACCGACATTTCGGCCATCAAGGCTTCCGAGGAGCGCCTCGAATTTCTCGCCCACCACGATCCGCTGACCTCCCTGCCGAACCGCCTGATGCTGTTCTCGCGACTAGAACACGCCATGAGCGTCGCCCGTCGCGACGAGGGACTGATCGCGCTATTGATGATCGATCTCGACCATTTCAAGGAAGTCAACGACAGCTACGGGCACCTGATGGGCGACCACCTGTTGCAACGGGTGGCCGAGCGCCTGGGAACGCGCCTTCGCGGTGCCGACACGCTGGCGCGCCTCGGCGGCGATGAATTCACAGTATTGCTGGAAGAGATCGCACGATCCGACGATGCCGGACGTGTCGCAGATGAAATACTGGCTGAACTGACCACGCCCTGGCCCCTGCCCAATGGAGCAGAAGTTCGTATCGCGGCCAGTATCGGCATCGCGCTTTATCCGGGACAGGCTCAAACCGCCGAGGAGCTGTTGCAACAGGCCGATGCCGCGATGTATCGCGCCAAGATGGAAGGACGGGGCCGCTACCAGTATTTCTCGGAAGACCTGACCCACACCGCCCGGGCGCGCATTGAGCTGGAAAGCCGCTTGCGTCACGCCATTGACGACGGGGAGTTGCAACTGTTCTTCCAACCCCAGGTTGATATCGGCAGTGGCAAGATCGTGGGCGCCGAAGCGCTCGTACGCTGGTTCATGCCGGGCAAAGGCATGATCTCGCCGGATGAATTCATCCCGCTGGCAGAGGAAACCGGCCTGATCCTGGCCCTCGGCCGCTGGGTGCTGCGCGAGACTTGCCGCATCGGCCGTGACTGGCTCAACCGGGGACTGTCGCCGCTGGTGCTGACCGTCAATATTTCGCCGGCGCAATTGCGTCACCCCGGCTTCGCCGACGAGGTGCTTTCCATACTCGCCGAAACCGGCTTCCCGGCAAAATGGCTGGCACTGGAACTGACCGAATCGGCGCTGATGTGCGGATACGACGAGGTGATCACGCAACTGCAAACCCTGCAACAGCATGCCATTCGCATGGCCATTGATGACTTTGGAATCGGCTACTCGTCACTGGCCGACCTGAAGCGTGCCCCGCTCGACGGATTGAAGATCGACCGCAGTTTCATCGCCGGACTTGCCCACCGCCGTGATGACCAGGATATCGTCACCGCCATCATCCAGATGGGGCATACCCTGGGATTCAAGCTGATGGCAGAAGGAGTCGAAACGGACGAACAACTGGCCTTCCTGAAGGAACAAGGCTGCGATGCCTATCAGGGCCATCTGCGCTGCCATCCGTTGTCCGCCTGCGATTTCGAAGCCTTCATGCGTTGCGCAGATTGAACGCGCAATCGCCACATCTCGTCCTGCGGATTCGGATGGCCGCTGGACGTTTTTTAAGCCGCCAGACAAATTGCCACGTTCCTGCCATTGCCAAAGCACGCAAATCAGGCTTATAGTCCTTGCACGATAACTCGTTTCATTACCGAACTCGATTCCATGCACACCGTCCTGACCTGCCAGTTTTCTTTTTATGCATTTTGGTATCTCAGGCCGCTGACGGATCGAGAGGATAGGTAACGCACGAGAAAAACCAAATTCCCCGAAAACCGTCAGCAGAGTCTGGCGGTTTTTTTATACCGCTCGACCAGACCGACGTACCGGGACAACGCCCGATTGCGACAAGCCCTACTGGAGAGCCACCATGCCACCCCATAGCCGTATCCGTGAATCCAAAGCCCTGATCCCGCCGGCGCAGATCATCGACGAATTCCCCTGCTCGCCCAAGGTGGGCGAACTCGTGCTCAATACGCGGCGCGCGCTGCACCGTATCCTGCACGGCGCGGATGACCGGCTGGCGGTGATCATCGGGCCGTGTTCGGTGCATGATCCGAAGGCTGCGATCGAATACGCGTCCCGCCTGGCCGAATTGCGCGAACGCTTGGCGGGCGAGCTTGAGATCGTGATGCGGGTCTACTTCGAAAAGCCGCGCACGACGGTCGGCTGGAAAGGTTTGATCAACGATCCGCACATGAATGGCAGCTTCGACATCAACCACGGCCTGCGCACCGCGCGCGAGCTGCTGCTGAACATCAACGCGCTGGGCGTACCTACCGGCACCGAATACCTCGACCTGATGACGCCGCACTACGTAACCGACTTGGTGTCCTGGGGCGCGATCGGCGCACGCACCACGGAATCGCAGGTTCACCGCGAAATGGCATCTGGCCTTCCCTGCCCGATCGGCTTCAAGAACGGCACCGACGGCAATGTGAAAATCGCCATCGATGCCATGGGCGCCGCCTCCCACCCGCACCATTTCCTCTCGGTCGCGCCCGGCGGCCACAGCACGATTGTCTCGACCGCCGGCAACGAGGATTGCCACGTTATCCTGCGCGGCGGAAAGGCCCCGAACTACGATGCGGCCAGCGTCGATGCCGCCTGCGCCCAGATCACCCGCAGCAACCAGCCCGCGCGCCTGATGATCGACGCGAGCCACGCCAACAGCGCCAAGAAACACGAGAACCAGATTCCGGTCTGCGCCGAGGTCGGCCGCCAGATTGCCGCCGGCGACGAGCGCATCATCGGGGTGATGGTCGAATCGAATCTGGTGGCAGGCCGGCAGGATGCCAAGCCCGGCTGCACGCTGACCTACGGCCAGAGCATCACCGATGCCTGCATCGGCTGGAACGAAACCGAAAAACTGCTGGAAGACCTGGCGGCGGCCGTCGCACAACGGCGTGCCAAGCGGCTGGCGGTAGACGCCGTATGTGAATCGGCCCTGGCCTGCTGAAATGGCCGTGCGAATAACAGACGATTGATCCGGCCACCACGGTTGCCCGGATCAATCGTTAGCAGTCATTCAACCCACAATTTCGCGCAGTGCCGCCACCAACGCATCGCATTCCTGCGGCGTACCGATCGAAATGCGCAGGTACTGGTCGATACGCGGCAACTTGAAGTGCCGCACGATGATCGCCCGTTCGCGCAGCTTGGCCGCCAGTTCTGCCGCATCGTGCCGCGGATGACGCGTGAAGATGAAATTGGCCGCCGAGGGAATCGTCTCGAACCCCAGCGCCGCCAGGTCGGAGGTCAGCTGCTCCCGGCTCGCGATTACCGCCTGACAGGTTTGCTCAAAATACGCAACATCCTCGAACGCCGCGGCGGCGGCGGCTTGCGCCACGCGATCAAGCGGATAGGAATTGAAGCTGTTCTTCACACGCACCAGCGCCTCGATCAGCTCGGGCGAGCCCAGCGCCAGCCCGACCCGCATTCCGGCAAGCGAGCGAGATTTGGACAAGGTCTGCACTACCAAGAGGTTCGGGTATTTTTCGATCAGCGGCACGGCGCTGGTCCCGCCGAAATCGATATACGCCTCGTCGACGATCACCGGCTGGTCCGGGTGTTGTTGCAGCAAGGTTTCGACAGCCTGTAACGGCAGCAGGTGGCCGGTCGGTGCGTTCGGATTGGGGAAAATGACCGCACCACAGGGCCGGTTGTAATCTTCGATGCGGATCGAAAAATCCTCGGTCAGCGGCACGGTCTGGTAATCGATGCCGAACAGCGCGCAGTACACCGGGTAAAAACTGTAGGTGATATCCGGAAACAACAACGGTTGCTCATGCTTCAGCAGCGCAGCAAACGCCAGCCCCAGGACTTCGTCCGAACCATTGCCAACAAAAACCGCCTTTTCCGAAATACCGTAATACTTGGCCACGGCCGTCTGAACCAGCGCACTTTCGGTATTCGGATACAGGCGCAAGGCATCGCCCACCGCCGCCTGCATCGCAGCCAGCGCCTTGGGCGACGGGCCGTAGGGATTTTCGTTGGTGTTCAACTTGATCAGGTTGTCGATCTTGGGCTGCTCGCCCGGCACATAGGGGGTGAGATCGCGGACAACAGGGCTCCAGAAACGGCTCATGACGGGGGTCCAGGCACGGGAAAACCCGTATCTTACCAAATGCCTGCAAATTCCCGGCACAGTACAAGTTGCTGCCCCGCCACACCGCGCAGAGTAAGCACCCAATATTCCCGATCAAGCTGTAAGATTTTCAGTAGACTTGCACGGTAGCTACTGTGCTTTAGCCGCATTCAAAAAAATAATTCCACAGGATTTAACAAGGAGGAGGACGCAAATGAAAGGAATGACCATCGCGCGCCAGATCATGCTGATGATCGGCATTTCCGTGATCGCGTTATTGCTGGTCGGCTTGACCGGGCTGTTTGTTTCAAACATGCAGACCCGGAGCATCCAGACCATCGCGGAAGAAGATCTCTCCGGCATTGGAATCTTGGGATCGGCACGCCAGGCTTTCATGGAGGTTCGGGTAAAGGTTTATGCCCATGTCCTCAATACCGAAGAATTGGAAAAGCAGGAAATCGAGAACTCGCTCGCCTCTGTCGCCAAACAGGCCCAGCTGCAGCTCAAGGAATATGAAAAATTTCTGAGCAATGACGAAGACAAAAAACAGCTGGAAGCCGATATCACCAAGCTGAATGTCTACCTCGACCTGATCAATCAGGAAGTACTGCCCAAATCACGCAACAAGCAAAACGAGGATGCACGCGATACCCTGCTTTCACAAGGCGCAGCCCGCGGCAACCAGATTCTGAACAGTCTGGACGAACACATCGCATTCAAAAAGAAGTTAGCTGACGAAATGGTTCTGAAGGCATTGACCCGAGCCAATCAGGGAAAGATCGTCTCGATCGGTGCCATCGTGCTGGGTTCGCTGATTATTGGCGCGCTTGGCCTCTTCATGCTGCGCAACATCAGCCGCTCGCTGACCCAGATTCGCACCATGGTCAGCCAGGTTGAAAGCGATATGGATTTCACCCTGCGCGTGGCCGTGAACAAGCAAGACGAGATCGGCGTGACCACCTCGGCGCTGAACCGTTTGCTGGACAAGTTGCAGGAAAACCTCAAGTCCATCGCCACCGGCGCGCAATCCGTGGCCGGCGCTGCCACTCAGATGGCAACCACTTCCACCCAGGTTTCAGCGGCATCCCGGCAGCAAAGCGAGGCCGCTGCCGGCATGGCAGCCACCGTGGAAGAAATGACGGTCAGCATCAACCACGTCAGCGACCGGGCTCAGGAAGCAAACCGCATCTCCAGCCAATCCGGCCAGTTGGCCGTCTCGGGCGAGAAGATCATCGGCCAGGCCGCCAGCGACATCCATGACATCGCGGCCACCGTGCATCAGGCCGCCGAACAGATTCACGGGCTGGAGCAGCACGGCCAGCAGATTTCCAATGTCGTCGCGGTGATCAAGGAAGTGGCGGACCAGACCAACCTGCTGGCATTGAATGCGGCCATTGAAGCCGCCCGCGCCGGCGAGCAGGGCCGAGGCTTTGCCGTCGTGGCCGATGAGGTGCGCAAACTGGCAGAACGCACCGCCTCGTCCACGCAGGAAATCGCCGCCACGATCAACACCATGCGCACCAGCGCCAGCAATGCGGTAACCAGCATGCAGGAAGTGGTCGACAAGGTGGCGCTCGGCGTGGAGCGCGCCCAGCAAGCCAATGAATCGATCAAGCAGATCGGTCTGGGCAGCCGCGATGCGGTCAACATGGTGGATGAAATCGCCACTGCCATCCGCGAGCAGGGCTCGGCCACCAACAATATTGCCGTGCAGGTGGAGCGCATCGCGCAAATGTCGGAACAGAGCAATGCCGCTGCGGAAGAAAGCGCACATTCGGCCCAGGATCTGGATCGCCTGGCCGCCGACATGCAGCGCATTGTCAGCGCCTACCGGCTTTGATTGGCGACTTGAAATGAAAAACGCCGGTTCGCAAGAACCGGCGTTTTCGTTGGTGCCGACAGTGAGACTCGAACTCACACAGCCTGTGGCCACTACCCCCTCAAGATAGCGTGTCTACCAATTTCACCATGTCGGCCTGAAATCTTCGGGCTGGGCCCGTACGCGGCGGGTTTCAGGCACCCGACCACAAGAGGTGCGAGATATTAATGGGAACGCCGCTTCTTGTCCAGCCCCTGAATTATAAACTTTGCCTGGCTGCCGGAATATTGCATCCGGTCGGCCCGGGCGTGCGGTTTCAATTGCCCGCGTACAAGCGTCCTTGCCAGGTATTGCGCTCCAGCAACAACGCTTCGAGGCGCGGCAGCAGCTCATGCAGGCGCAGGTTCCATTCCGGAGCAAGCTTGTGCGAAGGCGGCACCTCGCTGCCGACACGCTGGATGGAAATCGTGGGCGAAAGCCGCTCCAGAAAATCCACCAGCAACTCAAGATACGCTTCGGCGGAGAGCAGCGGCAGGCTCGCCGGATCGCGCCGCCATTCATTGGCCAACTGCGTTCCCTTGATGATCTGAAGCTGGTGGAACTTGAGCGAAGTCAGCGGCAGCGCCGAAAGCTTGGCCGCCCCGGCCAACATGCTCTCGCGGCTCTCGCCCGGCAGATCGAACATGATGTGCGCGGCCACATCCAGTCCACGCGCAGCGGCACGACGAACGGCGTCTTCCGATTCGGCAAAATCATGACCGCGGTTCACGCGCTTGAGCGTGGCATCGTCGCAGGATTCGATTCCCAGCTCCAGCTCGACGATTTTCGTTTCGGAAAGTTTGGCCAGGTAATCGAGCACATCGTCCGGCACGCAATCGGGCCGGGTGCCGATCACCAGTCCGTCGATTTTCGGATGCGCCAGCGCCGCCTGGTAGACGGCACGCAACTGATCGACCCCGGCATAGGTATTGCTGTAGGCCTGAAAGTAAGCCACGAAATGCTTGGTGCCCGGATAGCGCCGGGTAAAAAAATCGAGCCCGGTTTCGATCTGCCGGGTGATTTCCCGCTCTTCGCGCAGGTAGGACGGGGTAAAGCCGGCATTGTTGCAGAACGTGCAACCGCCAATACCCTTGCTGCCATCGCGGTTCGGGCAGGTAAAACCGGCATCGACCGATACCTTCTGAACCCGGCCACCGTGCTTTTCCCGCTGCAGCTCGTTCCAGGACAAAAAGCGCCGCTCGCCAAATTGCGCCGGAATAATGGCTTCTGTCATGTGATCTCCTGTATTTTTTATCCGCTTGTCCATTTGCGGCTGGTCGCAAATGATAATCGGGCATACAAACAAAGTCTCCACATCACCAGATCAACGGGGACTGCCATGAAAAAATTCTTCCTGCTCGCCCTGTTCAGTGCCCTGCCCGCCTGGGCCATTGACCTCAATACCGCCACCGTGGACCAGATTGCCGCGCTCAAGGGCATGACGCCCCAAACCGCCGAAGCGATTGTCGCGGCACGCACGCAATTCGGGCCGTTCAAGACTTCCGCCGATGTGCTCAAGGTCAGCGGGGTTACGCAGGGCATCCTGAACCAGAACCGCGCCACGCTGACCATCGCGGGGAAACCCGTCACCACCCGCTCGGGCACGGCACCTGCCATCCCGGGCGTGCGTCCGGCCATTCCCGCCAAGAAGGCCGACCTCACGACCACAACCAAGCAGGGAAAAGGCACGAGCGGAAAATCGCAGACGGCTATCAGCAATCAGGGTAGCAGTGGCGACAAAGGGGGCGGTGGCCGTGGCAACAGTGGTGGTGGTAACAGTGGTGGTGGTAACAGTGGTGGTGGTAACAGTGGTGGTGGTAGCGGCGGCGGCGGCGGCAAATAATCGCCCCCAAACAAGCCAGAAGGCTGTCGAACCGCGCATTCCGGTCCGGCAGCTTTTTGCTTTATGGGGAATTCTCAACGATCCACACAGCAATTCGTCGCGGCATCGGATAAGAGGCACGCATCTTTGGTATCATTGCGCCTTTGTTTTCCTTGTCCTTTCCGGATCGCTCCCATGGCAGACGTGCTCAAACTTCGCGGCGGCGCCGCGCTTTCCTCCTTCCGGCTTGAAAAGATTGAAGCGGCACTTGCCGCCCAAGGCGTCCAAGCCCGTCTTTATGCCGAGTTCTGGCATTTCGCCGAAACAAGCGCAGCGCTCACTGCAACCGAGAGCGACACTCTTGCCCGCATCCTGAACTACGGCGAGCCGGCGGTACCGGCAAAGGCCACCGGAACCCTGCTGGTCGTCCTGCCGCGCGCGGGATCGATCTCGCCCTGGTCCTCCAAGGCCACGGATATCGCCCTGCATTGCGGCCTGAAGTCGGTACAGCGCATCGAGCGCGGCATGGCCGTTTACGCCGTGGACGCCAACGGTCAGCCCTTGTCCGGACCGGCTTTGCAAGCGCTGAAATCGCTGGTGCATGACCGCATGACCGAGCAGGTGGCCGATTCGCTCGATGCCGCCGCCAGCCTGTTCCAGCATTTCGAACCGCAGCCCATGCTGTCGGTCGACATCCTCGCCGGCGGCAAGGCCGCACTCGAAGCCGCCAACAGCCAGTACGGACTGGCGCTGTCCGATGACGAAATCGATTACCTGGTCGAAAACTACCAGAAACTCGGCCGCAATCCGACCGATGTCGAACTGACCATGTTCGCCCAGGCCAACTCCGAACACTGCCGCCACAAAATCTTCAACGCCGATTTCGTCATTGACGGCGAGAAGCAGGCTCAGAGCCTGTTCGGCATGATCCGCGAAACGCACAAGGCTCATCCCGAAGGCACGGTGGTTGCCTATTCCGACAACTCGTCGGTGATCGAAGGTGCCCCGATCGAACGCTTCTTCCCGCAAGCCGGCTCGGCCGAATATGCGTTCGATCAGCAGACGGCACACATCCTGATGAAGGTCGAAACGCACAACCATCCGACCGCGATTTCCCCCTTCCCTGGCGCTGCTACCGGCTCGGGCGGCGAAATCCGCGACGAAGGCTCCACCGGCCGAGGCTCCAAGCCCAAGGCGGGCCTGGCGGGCTTTACCGTTTCCAATCTGAACCTGCCCGGCGCAGTCCAGCCCTGGGAAGAGCCGGCCTACGGCAAACCGGATCGCATCGCCTCGGCGTTGCAGATCATGATCGAAGGCCCGATCGGCGCTGCTGCGTTCAACAATGAATTCGGTCGTCCGAATATCTGCGGTTATTTCCGCACCTTTGAAGAAGATTGCAACGGCGAGCGCCGTGGCTACCACAAGCCGATCATGATTGCCGGTGGCCTGGGCAATATCGATGCGATCCACGTCGACAAGCACCAGATTCCCGACGGCGCACTGCTGATCCAGCTGGGCGGCCCGGGCTTTCTGATCGGCATGGGCGGTGGCGCGGCTTCCTCGATGACCACCGGCGCCAATACCGCCGATCTGGACTTCGATTCGGTGCAGCGCGGCAACCCGGAAATCGAACGCCGTGCGCAGGAAGTGATCGATCGCTGCTGGCAACTGGGCGAACAAAACCCGATCCTGTCGATCCACGACGTCGGCGCGGGCGGCATCTCCAACGCCTTCCCGGAACTGGTGGACGGCTCCGATCGTGGCGCGGTGTTCGAATTGCGCAAGGTGCATATCGAAGAACACGGCATGTCGCCCAAGGAAATCTGGTCGAACGAATCGCAGGAGCGCTACGTGCTGGCCATCCAGCCGCAAGAGCTGATGCGCTTCGAAGCCATCTGCGAGCGCGAACGCTGCCCGTTCGCCGTGGTCGGTCGCGCCACCGCCGAAAAACAGCTGATCGTCGCCGACTCGCACTTTGGCAACCGCCCGGTCGACATGCCGATGGAAGTACTGCTTGGCAAGCCGCCGAAAATGACGCGCGACGTCACCCGCATCGCGCCGCAATTGCCGGTATTCGATTCCTCGCTGATCAACCTCAAGGAAGCCACCTACCGCGTCCTGCGCTTGCCGACCGTGGCCGACAAGAGTTTCCTGATCACCATTGGCGACCGTACCGTGGGCGGCATGACCGTACGCGACCAGATGGTCGGCCCGTGGCAAGTGCCGGTGGCCGATGTCGCCGTCACCACCATGGGTTACAACACCATGCTGGGCGAAGCGATGGCCATGGGCGAACGCACGCCGCTCGCACTGATCAGTGGCCCGGCCTCCGGGCGCATGGCCGTGGGCGAGGCGCTGACCAACATCGCCGCCGCGCCGATCAAGGAACTCAGCGACATCAAGCTTTCCGCCAACTGGATGGCCCCGGCCGGCCACCCGGGCGAAGAAGCCAACCTGTACGACACGGTCAGCGCCGTTGCGCTCGACCTGTGCCGCAATCTGGGCATTTCGATTCCGGTCGGCAAGGATTCTTTGTCGATGAAAACGGTCTGGGACGAGGCCGGCGAGAAAAAGGCGGTAACCGCCCCGTTGTCGCTGATCGTCTCGGCCTTTGCACCAGTGACCGACGTAAGCAAGACGCTGACTCCGCAGCTCGTCACCGACACCGACAGCGATCTGCTGCTGATCGATCTGGGCAGCGGCCGCTGTCGCCTGGGCGGATCGGCACTGGCCCAGGTCTACAAGCAGATCGGCAACACGGCCCCCGATGTCGTCAGCGCCGAACACCTGCAAGCCTTCTTTGCCACCGTGCAGAAACTGAACAGCGAAGGTCGCATCCTGGCCTATCACGACCGCTCGGACGGTGGCCTGATCGCCACGATCGCCGAAATGATGTTTGCCAGCCGCGTCGGTATCACGCTGGAAATCGACGAGTTGTGCATCGACCGCCGCCGCCGGCAACGCGGCGAGAACGAAATCACTCCCGATGATGTCACTCGTGCCGAAAACGGCCGGGCGATGGGCGTGCTGTTCAACGAGGAACTCGGCGCGGTGCTGCAGGTTAAACGCAGCGACACTGCCGCCGTGATTGCCGCCTTCATGAACGCCGGCCTGTCGGCGGAGCTGCAGGTTATCGGCACGCTCAACAATGACGACCGACTGAAGATCAAGAAACGCAACCGGCTGTTGCTCGATGAAACCCGTATCTCACTGCAGCAAGCCTGGTCGGAAACCAGCTGGCGTATCCAGCGCCTGCGCGACAATCCTGCCTGCGCCGATGCCGAGTACGCCCGCATCGCCAACAAGAGCGACAAAGGCCTGTTCGCCAAGCTGAGCTTCAACCCGGCTGACGATATCGCCGCGCCGTTCATCGCCACAGGCGCGCGCCCGAAGATCGCTATCCTGCGCGAACAGGGCGTCAATGGCCAGGTGGAAATGGCGGCTGCGTTCGATCGTGCCGGTTTCACTGCCGTCGACGTACACATGAGCGACATCATCGAAGGCCGTATCTCACTGGCCGACTTCAAGGGTCTCGCGGCCTGCGGCGGCTTCAGCTACGGCGACGTGCTGGGTGCCGGCGAAGGCTGGGCCAAGTCGATCCTGTTCAATCCGCGCGCCCGCGCCGAGTTCGAAGCCTTCTTCCAGCGCAGCGATTCATTCGGCCTGGGTGTGTGCAACGGCTGCCAGATGATGGCCAACCTTTCGGGCATCATCCCTGGCGCACAAGCCTGGCCGAAGTTCACCCGCAACCAGTCGGAGCAATTCGAAGCACGCTTCGTGATGATGGAACTGCCGCAATCGCCATCGCTGTTCTTCAGCGGCATGACTGGCAGCCAGTTCCCGGTTGTGGTTTCGCACGGTGAAGGCTTTGCCAATTTCAGCCAGCAAGGCGATATCGGCCAGGCCATCGTGGCCATGCGCTACATCGACAACAACGGCAGCCTGACCGAAACCTATCCGTTCAACCCGAACGGCAGCCCGCAAGGCATTGCCGGGGTGACCACGGCAGATGGCCGCTTCAGCATCATGATGCCGCACCCGGAACGCGCGTTCCGTACCGTGCTGAACTCGTGGCACCCGCAAGACTGGGCCGAGGACAGCCCGTGGTTGCGCATGTTCCGCAATGCGCGTGCCTGGCTGGGTTAACTGCCCACACCCCCGAGCCCTGCCGGTCTTCGACCCGCAGGGCTTTTTTACACCGGTATTCCGCCATCCGGCCCGGGATGGCCGTGCGTGCTGTGGTAAAATCCGCGTTTGTTTTCTGATTACAGGATCCTGCTCGCGCCATGGAGCTTTCAGCACTTACCGCACTTTCGCCGCTTGACGGCCGTTACGAGAAACAACTGGCCGATTTGCGCCCGCATTTCAGTGAATACGCCTTGGTCAAAAACCGCGTCACCGTCGAGGTGGCCTGGCTGAAAGCACTGGCGGCAGAAACGGAAATTGGCGAAATCAAGCCTTTCTCCGCCGCCACGATTGCCGAGCTGGACGCGGTGGTATCGCAGTTCTCGCCCGATCACGCGCTGGAAGTCAAAACCATCGAGCGCACCACCAATCACGACGTGAAAGCCGTGGAATACTGGTTGAAGGAACGCCTGTCCGGCAATGCCGAAGTCAGCGCAGCCAGCGAGTTCATCCACTTTGCCTGTACTTCAGAAGATATCAACAACCTCTCGCACGCCCTGATGCTGAAAGGCGCGCGTGAAAGCGTCCTGCTGCCCAAACTGCGTGAAATTATCACCCGCCTGACCGAACTCGCGCACGAGCTCGCCGATGCCCCGATGATGAGCCGCACCCACGGCCAGCCGGCAACGCCGACGACGATGGGCAAGGAAATCGCCAACGTGGCCTTCCGCCTGAATCGCCAGATCGCCCGCCTGGAAAAGGTGGAGCTTCTGGGCAAGATCAACGGCGCGGTCGGCAACTACAACGCCCACCTTTCGGCCTACCCCGATGTGGACTGGGAAAGTTTCTGCCGCCGCTTTGTCGAATCGCTCGGCATTGATTTCAACCCGTACACCATCCAGATCGAACCGCACGATTACATGAGCGAGCTGTTTGATACCTTCGCCCGTATCAACACGATCCTGATCGACCTGAACCGCGATATCTGGGGCTATATCTCGCTCGGTTTCTTCAAGCAGAAGGTCAACAAGAACGAAGTCGGCTCCTCGACCATGCCGCACAAGGTCAACCCGATCGACTTCGAAAATTCCGAAGGCAACTTGGGCCTCGCCAATGCGCTGCTGATCCATCTGTCGCAAAAACTGCCGATCTCGCGCTGGCAGCGCGACCTGACCGATTCCACGGTGCTGCGCAACATGGGCGTCGGCCTCGGCTACGCCCAGCTCGGCTACGTTTCCTGCCTGAAGGGCCTGAACAAGCTGCTGGCTGATCGCAGCGCGATGCAACAAGACCTGAACGGCAACTGGGAAGTGCTGGCCGAACCGATCCAGACCGTGATGCGCCGCTACGGTGTGCCCAACCCGTACGAGCAACTGAAAGAGCTGACACGCGGCAAGAGCGGCATCAGCCGCGAAGTACTGGCAGTATTCATCGACAGCCTGGCCATTCCGGCAGCCGAGAAGATTCGCCTGAAAGAACTGACGCCATGGTCGTATCTGGGCAAGGCGCAAGAGCTCGCCAACCGCATCTGATGACAACGGGCGCTGCATGCGCCCGTTCATCCCGGGCACGAAAAAGGAATTAGAACGGTGAATCAAAAGATTGTACTGGGTGGTATTGCCGCACTGACCGGGGCTTGTGCACTCTGGGTAGGCGGCGCCTACTATGCCGGCAAGAGCGCTGAATCCACGCTGGACAAACAATACAAGTGGCTCGCCGAGCAACCCTATTTCGTCATCAAGGCGCGTACCTACCAGCGCGGCTGGTTCAGCTCGACGGAAACTGCCACGCTCGCGGTCAACCCTGAGCTGTATCGTTTCTTCCTGGCAAAGGAAGGCACGCCGCTCCCGGTATTTGAAGTCACCTACACCAACCGCGTATTGCACGGCCCGCTCCCGCTGATTGGCCAGTTCAACCTGCGCCCGGCCAAAGCCGTGGTGCAGACCGAACTCCAGTTCGCCCCGGAAACCCAAAAGCTGCTGTCGCGTTTTTTTGGCACCCAAAAACCCATTGAAGTGGAAAACCGCATCGGATTTGATGATGACGGCGTCATCCAGCTCAAGGTGCCGGGATTCGATTACGAAGAAACCATTTCCGGCATCAAGGCCAAATGGCAGGGGTTGAACGCCACCATCGATTACGGTGGCGATTTCAACCGCGTGCTTCTGATCGCACGCGCACCCGGGATGACTGGCGCAGCCAAAGGCAAGGGCAACTTCAGCTTCAACGGACTGGATTTCAGCGTGGATCACACCCGCGGCAAAGCCGGCCTGATGCTGGGCGAAACTCATGCCAAGCTGGCCAATTTCACGCTGGATATAGAAGACGAATCCCCGCTGAAAATCGCACTGGAAAACCTCAGCTACACCGGCAAGCTGGGCGAAGCCGACAACTTCATCAACGGTGAAGCCGCGATCAATCTGGCCAAGCTGGTCCTCAACGACAAAGCCTACGGCCCGGCCGAGTTGCAGGCAGAAGCCTCCCACCTGCACGGCCCTACACTGGCCAAGCTGAATGACGAATTCAACAAGCTGCAAAAGCGCTCGCTGAAGCGCGAGGAGCTGACCGATGAAATTGTCAAGCTCGCCAAGGCGCACGGCATGCCACTGCTCACCAACGATCCGCATTTCGGCATTCGCAAACTGGAAATAAAGCTTCCGGAGGGCACGCTCAAGTTCTCCGCCGGGCTGGGGCTCAAAGGGTTCAAGGAAAAGGATCTCGACAACCCAGTCGAATTCGTCAGCAAGCTTTCTGCCAAGGCGGATTTCACCGTGCCGCGCAAGATCGTGGAAACACTGGTGATGTGGCAGGCCCGCAGCATGTTCGGCGGCCCGGAGTCAGGCGTCAGCAATGCCGACCTCGACTACCTGGCCGGACAATTCGTGGAAGGACAGATCAACCGCCTGGCCGACCAGAAGCTGATCCAGGTCGACGGCGACCTGCTCACCGCCGCAGCCACGCTGGAAGGTGGCGAATTCACTCTCAACGATATCCTGGTTCCCCTGCCCTGGCAGGAAGACAAAGCCAAGATAAAAACCCAGTCGTCAGCCAAATGAACAACGCCCCGGAAACGGGGCGTTGTTCATTTCCAGTCGTGGCGCGCTCAGCACACAAGAACAGCAGAACAAGCTTCATCGCGTCAACTTAGCCGAGCTGCGCTGCGCGCCAACAGCCTGCAGGAACAGAGGCCAACAAAAAGCGCCCTGAAGGCGCTTTTTATTGGCTAGCCGGGAGGATCAATCCTTGCGCTCGACCTGGCTCACATCGCGTACCGCGCCGGTATCCGCGCTGGTCGTCAACGCCGCGTAGGCGCGCAAGGCCGCGCTGACAACACGTTCACGTGACGTCGGCTTCCAAGCATTCTTGCCACGTGCTTCCATCGCATCACGGCGAGCCGCCAGCGTTTCGGCGCTGACCTTGAGGTTGATCGTACGGTTCGGGATATCGATCTCGATGGTATCGCCTTCTTCCACCAGACCGATCTCTCCGCCTTCAGCCGCTTCCGGACTGGCATGCCCGATCGAGAGACCCGACGTACCGCCGGAGAAACGGCCATCGGTCAGCAAGGCGCAGTCCTTGCCCAAGCCCTTGGACTTGAGGTAACTGGTCGGATAGAGCATTTCCTGCATGCCCGGGCCGCCCTTGGGGCCTTCGTACAGAATCACCACGACATCACCGGCGACGATCTTGTCACCCAGAATGCCTTCGACCGCGGCTTCCTGGCTTTCGAACACCCGGGCACGGCCGGTGAATTTGAGAATGGAATCATCCACACCTGCAGTTTTGACAATGCAACCACGCTCGGCAATATTGCCAAACAGCACCGCCAGGCCACCATCCTGCGAATAGGCATGTGCCTTATCGCGGATGCAACCCTCTTCGCGGTCCAGATCCAGCGTCGGGTAACGCATCGACTGGCTGAATGCGATCGTGGTCGCCACTCCGCCCGGAGCGGCGCGATAGAAGAAGTGCGACTGGCTGTCCGGGCCATTGTTGACCACATCCCACAGCGCGAGGGCTTCGCCCAGCGTGGCGGCATGCACGGTGCGGGTATCCCGGTTGATCAGGCCGGCGCGATCCAGTTCGGCCAGGATCGCGATCACGCCACCGGCGCGGTGCACGTCTTCCATGTGGAACTTCTGCGTGGCCGGGGCGACCTTGGACAGGCAAGGCACGCGGCGCGAAACCTGATCGATGTCGGCCAGCTTGAAGTCCACACCGGCTTCCTGTGCAGCAGCCAGCAGGTGCAGCACGGTATTGGTCGAACCGCCCATCGCCACATCGAGGCTCATAGCATTTTCAAACGCGGCCTTGGTTGCGATGTTGCGTGGCAGCGCCGATTCGTCGTCTTGCTCGTAATAGCGCTTGGCCAACTCGACGATCTGGCGACCGGCTTGCAGGAAGAGCTGCTTGCGATCGGCATGCGTGGCGAGCAGCGAACCGTTGCCCGGCAGCGACAGACCCAGTGCCTCGGTCAGGCAGTTCATCGAGTTGGCGGTGAACATGCCCGAGCACGAACCGCAGGTCGGGCAAGCCGAGCGTTCCATGTCCGCGACTTCGGCATCGGATACATCGGGATTAGCCGCTTCGATCATCGCATCGATCAAGTCCACCTTGCGCTCGCCGCCGCGCCAATCCACCTTGCCGGCTTCCATCGGCCCGCCGGAAACGAAGATCACCGGGATATTCAGGCGCAGGGCCGCCATCAGCATGCCCGGGGTGATCTTGTCGCAGTTGGAAATGCACACCAACGCATCGGCGCAGTGGGCATTGACCATGTATTCGACCGAATCGGCAATCAGATCGCGGCTCGGCAGGCTGTAGAGCATTCCGCCATGGCCCATCGCGATACCATCATCGACGGCGATGGTGTTGAATTCCTTTGCAATGCCGCCCGCCTTCTCGATTTCGCGCGCGACCAGCTGGCCCATGTTGTGCAAGTGGACATGGCCCGGCACGAACTGGGTGAACGAGTTGGCAATGGCAATGATCGGCTTGCCGAAATCTTCTTCCTTCACGCCGGTGGCGCGCCAGAGCGAACGGGCGCCGGCCATGTTGCGGCCATGGGTTGAGGTCTTGGAGCGGTAGGCGGGCATGCTAATTCCTTGATTCAGGGGTGACCGAAAAATTCCGGGTAAACGCTTGCTGTATAATCATGCGCTATTTTAACGAAACCCATCGCCCCATGCTAACCCATCCGCAATTCAATCCTGTCGCTTTTCAGATAGGCGTTTTTGCCATTCACTGGTACGGACTGATGTATCTGCTTGGCTTCACCGGATTCCTGCTGCTGGGCCGCTGGCGCATCAAGCAGGGGCTCTATCCGGGCTGGAAGGCGGAAGAGCTCGATGATCTGTTGTTCTACGGCGTACTGGGCGTGATTCTGGGCGGACGTTTCGGCTATGTGTTTTTTTACAAACCGGATTACTACTTTGACCATCTGCTGGATATCTTCAAGGTCTGGCAGGGCGGCATGGCCTTTCACGGCGGCTTTCTCGGGGTGCTGATCGCCGCACTGGCCTTTGGCCGCAAGACCGGCCGACGTTTCTTCCAGATCACCGATTTCGTCGCGCCGCTGGTGCCGATCGGATTGGGCTTTGGCCGGCTGGGCAACTTCATCAACGGCGAACTGTGGGGCCGCATCACCACGCCGGGGTCGTTCTGGGGAATGATTTTCCCGCAAGCGCACAGCGCCGATGCCCTGCTCGCAGAAAACCACACGGATCTGAGCTCGACACTCGCCCAGTATGGCGGCCTGCCCCGCCATGCTTCGCAGCTTTACCAGTTCGCACTGGAAGGCGTGCTGCTGTTCATCATCCTGTGGCTGTATGCACGCAAGCCGCGCAAGACAGGCCAGGTTTCAGCCGTCTTCCTGCTGGGTTATGGCTGTTTCCGCTTTATCGCCGAGTTCGCCCGCGAACCGGATGATTTCCTCGGCCTGCTGGCGATGAATTTCAGCATGGGCCAATGGCTGTCGCTGCCGATGATCCTGATTGGACTGCATCTGTTGTGGTGGTCATCGCGCCGGGAGGGTTGATGGATATCGCCGCCTGGATCTTGGCTGGATTGCTGGTTCTGGTCGGCCTCGCCGGCACATTGCTGCCGATCCTTCCCTCGACCCCGCTGATCTTTGCCGGCATGTTGCTGGCCGGCTGGCTCGATCAGTTTCAGCGCACGGGGTGGATCACCTTCACCGTGCTGGGTGTGCTGGTTGTTATTTCGCAGCTGCTGGATTTCATCGCGGGTTCGCTCGGCGCCCAAAAAGCCGGCGCCAGCCCGCAAGCCGTCTGGGGCGCATTGATCGGCTCGGTACTGGGGATATTGGGCGGGCTGCCCGGCCTGTTGATCGGCCCATTTCTCGGTGCCGCCGCCGGAGAATTCTGGGCACGGCAGGATGCGCTTCAGGCCAGCAAGGTGGGCATTGCAGCTATGCTCGGCTTTATCCTCGGCGCTGTGGCCAAAGTGGCAGCGGCACTGGCCATGCTGGGCATATTTGCCCTGGCATGGTTCTGGTAACCGCCCGTCCGCCCAACCCTGCCACCCAGCAAGAAATTCATTTAAAAAAACAAGACCCTGATGCAATGGTGATGGTATCAGGTACTTGTTCTGGCCATTTCAGCATGCGCCACCCAAAACCACGTGATCCACGGATCACCCCGCCCGGCAGCAAAGAGGGTGAAGATGTCGTCGAATTCTTCACCCCGGAATCAATTGAGCGCCGCAAGAGCGCCAGTCCCGGCCCACCCTGGCTTACCGACGAAGGCTTTGTCGTCGTCGAGCGACGCAGCGGCGTACAAGACCGCCGCAGGCGCTGGCATTAACCAACCGGCAATGGCGTGACCACCAACGTCACGCCAATCTCCTGCCACAACCCGATTTCCTCCTCCAGCACGTGCGAAGTAAGCGGGCGGCTATCCAGCCAGCCTGGTTCCAGCTCGAGCTTGTAGACGGTACCGTTGCGCGAAAAAGCCCGTATAGGCGGCAAATCATCTTGACGGGCGCGGCAGAACAGTACGCCCAGACGCAAACAAGCCAAGGCGCCCCTCTCTTCCCGGCTGAACTCGTCCAGCACCGATTTACTCAACCGGCCGCGATGGGCCAACACCAGAAGTGACATCAGTTCCTGCTCACGGCGGGAAAAACCCGGAATATCGGCATAGCGCAGGATATAAGCTGAATGGCGCCGGTAGCTGACATGCGAGATGGAAAGCCCGACTTCATGCAGCTGGGCTGCCATCACCAGATGGCGCGCAAGCTCCATGCGCTCTGGCGTATCACCCGGCTCCAAGAAATCAAACATATACCCGGTAATCTTCGCCACCCGTGCCGCCTGCAACAGATCGACATGGTATCGGCGCTGGAACTGGGTAACCGAATGCTCGCGCACATCCTTTTGGGTCTGGCGCTCGAGCAGGTCATGCAGCACACCCTCGCGCAGCGCGCCATCGGCAACACCCATCTGCTCGATGCCGAACATGTCGAAAATCGCCGCCATGATGGCAAACCCGCCCGGCAATACCGGTCGCCGGTCTGCACGCAGGCCATTGAGATTCACCTTGTCCACATGCCGCGCGGTCAGCAATACCTGGCGCAATCCGTTCAACCCCTTGGCGGTGATGCCCGAGCTGGAAAGGTCATTGAGTTCCAGCATATCGCACAAAGAACGCGCGGTACCGGAGCAGCCGATCGCCCGCTCCCAGAAGCCCGCTCGGAAATCCTTCACCATCGGCTGCAGGCGCTCACGCGCCGCCAGTTCGGCCGCTGCCAGCCGTTCGGGCGTAATCTTGCCATCGGCAAAGAAGCGCTGGCTCCAGGTCACGCAGCCCAGCTGTTTGCTTTCAGCCCGCTGCGGCTTGAAGCGGTTACCGATGATGAACTCGGTCGAACCGCCCCCGATATCCACAACCAGCCGCGTTTCACGTGAGGATGGCAGGCTGTGGGCCGCACCGACGAAAATCAGCCGCGCCTCCTCCTGTCCGCCGATGATTTCAATGGGAAAGCCCAATGCCGCCTCGGCCTTGGGCAAGAATTCCAGTGCGTTGGTCGCCACGCGGAAAGTATGGGTAGCCACCGCGCGCACCGCGGCTTGGGGGAGCCCCTGCAAGCGCTCGCCAAAACGGGCCAGCGCCTCGAGCGCACGCTCCTGTGCGCTTTGCACCAGGAATTTTTCTTCATCCAGCCCGCCGCCCAGGCGTACGGTTTCCTTGATCGAATCGAGCGGCAACAGTCCGGCCGGGGAAACACGCGCAATCTGCAAACGGAAACTGTTGGAACCCAAATCAACGGCGGCAACTACGGGGAAATCAGTCATGATGCTCATCTGGCAACAAAATTGGCTCCAACGATAGCGCGCTTTTCCTGGCCTGACCAGCCACGCCCATGAAAAAGGGCCGTCGCAACGGCCCTGGTCAATACGCGGAAACAATCAGCCTCGCGTCTTGTTTGCCACCTGCTCAGCCACTTCCGCATCCTGATGGCGCACATCTTCACCCTTCACCAGATAGATGGTGTGCTCGGCGATATTCACCGCATAATCAGCGATGCGCTCGATGGCCTTGGCAATCCACAGCGTATCGATCGTCAACGAGATCGTGCGCGGGTCTTCCATCATGATCGTGATCAACTGCCGCTGCAGGGCGCGGTATTCCTCATCGATCTTCGAATCCTCGCGAATCACGACTGCGGCCTTGGGCGCATCCATCCGGGCGAAAGCATCGAGCGAGGCGGCGAGCATATCAAGCGCCTGATCGGCGATGTGGTTCAGCTCGGAAAAACGCGGCACCTGCATCCGGCCGGAGTGGAAAATAGTCTTGGCACGCTGGCAAATACGCTCGGCCTTGTCGCCGACCCGTTCCAGATCCTCAACCGATTTGATCACGGTCATCACCATGCGCAGGTCGGAAGCGGCGGGCTGGCGGCGGGCGATCATGTGGATGCACATATCGTCCAGCTTGACGTGCAGGGCGTTGACCTCGACTTCGCGCTCGATCACCTGCTGAATGATCTCGGCATCGCCGGTCGCCAACGCCTGCATGGCCTTGCGTACCTGCTCCTCGACCATGCCCGCCATTCCCAAAACCTGGGAACGGATGGCCTCAAGTTCAACATCAAATTGCGTGCTGATATGTTCCGACATGACAATCCTCCAATACTGATCGATGCACTTTAACAGCCAAGTGTTAAAGAAATGTTGCAGCTCAGCGCATTTCCTTGACGCCGGCAGCTGTGCCGAGCAAAAGCACATCGGCACGGCGACGGGCGAACAGGCCATTGGTCACCACGCCGACCATCTGGTTGATTTCCCCTTCCAGCTTGCTGGCCTCGGCGATCGAAAGGCCATGCACGTCCAGAATCAGATTGCCGTTGTCAGTCACAAAGCCTTCGCGCAAGACTGGGCGACCGCCCAGCAATACGAGCTTGCGCGCGACAAGGCTGCGCGCCATCGGGATCACCTCAACCGGCAGGGGAAACTTGCCCAGTACCGACACGAGCTTGCTTTCGTCCGCCACGCAGATGAACTGTTCGGCCACTTCCGCAACGATCTTCTCGCGCGTCAGCGCGCCGCCGCCGCCCTTGATCATCTGCAGGTAGTGATTGATTTCATCGGCACCATCGACATAAACCGGGATGCGGTCCACCGCATTCAAATCATAGACCGGAATGCCGAGCTTCTTCAGTCGCTCGGCGCTGGCTTCGGACGAAGCCACCGCGCCCTGGATGCGCGCCTGGATGCGCGGCAGGGCGTCGATAAAATAATTGGCCGTCGAGCCGGTTCCCACGCCCACGATGCAGTCATCGGGCACAAAGGCGAGCGCGGCCTCGGCGGCCGCCTGCTTCATCTCATTCTGGTTCATGTTGTTTCCTTGCTGTTTATTCAACGCTTTACCGGGACGCTTGCGCCCAGTGCGACGTTCGCCACCGGAACGGGGCAATACTTCACCGTAGAAGCCTCGACCTGCTGCAGTTTGTTCTTCATCCTGGCAACATCTCCCGGATAGTTGACCGGGCTGGTCAGGCGCTTGCGGATCAAGGCCGCTTCCTGCTGAAACTTATGGCAGCGCGCGGCCTCCAGGGCGGCCAATTTGGCCGGATCCGCCTGATAATACTGCTCCGCACCGACAACCGCAGATGCCAGCGCCACGACCAGCACGAGAATTAGACGCTCACCCATTCTTCCTGTTCCATTTGCTTGATCTTACTCGCCAGCGGATGCATTTCGTCCACAGGCCAACGCTGTTTTTCCAAGGCAGCCACGGGCATCAGGCCCAGCAAACTATTGCAAAGCCACACGCGTTCCGCGCGCAGAAAATCGTCCAGCGGCAGGGCGCATTCGGCAACATCCCAGCCCTGGCGACGGGCGGCATCCAGCGCCACCTCGCGCATCACGCCTGCCACCCCGCCGCTCTCAAGCGCGGGCGTGGCCAGAACACCATCGAGCAAGGCGATGACATTACTCATCACGCCTTCCAGCACGTAACCATCGCGATCCAGCAGCAGCCCTTCGAAAATGGCTGGGTCCGTCCATTCACGCCGCGCCAGGACATTCTCCAGCCGGTTCAGGTGTTTCACCCCAGCCAACACCGGTTGCCAGGTGGCACGCATCTGGCAAAGACGTATCGTCACGCCATCGCGATAGCCCTGGCGCGGATATTCGCACCACGGCGCGATCTGCACGATGCGGTTGTGCACGACTTCGGCCGGAATCGCATAGCCGCGTACCGATTCGCCGCGAGTCACGGTGATCTTGAACACGGCATCGCGCCATCCCGCCTGGCCGAGCAACTGCCGCATTTCGTCCAGCAACACCGTCTCGGCCGGCGCTGCGATCCCCAGCACGGCACAGTCCGCGCAGAGCTTGCGGTAATGCCGTGCCCAGAGCGCCAACTTGCCGTCACAACATTTGATCGTACGAAACACGCCGTCGCCGAACTGGAACGCGCGGTCGGCCAGGGCCAGCGTTTGCGCCGGCACGCCATTGACCAGTCTCACCCGTCGACTCCCAACGCCCGCAGCAGGCCGCGTGCCTTGTGGCGTGTTTCCATGAGTTCGCGATCCGGATCGGAATCCGCCACGATCCCGGCGCCGGCGCGAAAATACAAATGCTGCCCGCTTTGCATGAAAGTGCGGATCAGGATGTTCAAATCGAGCGAGCCATCTCGGTTGATATAACCCAGGCTACCGGTGTAAGCGAGGCGCGGCCGGTCTTCCAGCTCGCGGATAATCTGCATGCAGCGCACCTTGGGGCAGCCGGTGATCGTGCCGCCGGGGAACAGCGCGCGCAGGATGTCTGCAGCATTCAAGCCGGGGCGCAAGCGGGCGCGCACGTTCGATTCAATATGGTGGACAAACGCATACGTCGCCACCGCCATCAGCTCATTGACCTCGACCGAGCCCGGCACCGCGATACGCCCCAGATCGTTGCGCTCCAGATCGACCAGCATGATATGTTCGGCGCGCTCTTTCGCGGTTTCCAGCAAGCGTGCTTTCAACGCGGCATCCTCGACCGGATCGGCCGAGCGTCGGTGCGTGCCGGCAATCGGCCGCGTGTCGATCATCTCGCCGCGTAGTTGCACCAGCCGCTCGGGCGATGAGCTGATGATCTGCTGTCCACCCAAATCCACTAACGCGGAAAACGGCGCCGGATTGGCCTCTCGCAGGCGTGCGTACACATCCGCTGCACTGCCCACCGCCAAATCGACATCCCAGCCGCGCGACAGGTTGACCTGAAAGACATCGCCTTCGTAGATATAGCGCTTGCACTTGACCGCGCCATCGAGGAATGCCTGCGGATCGTCTTCTGCGACATGGGACACCTTGATCGGCGCCGGCTGCCAAGCAACTCCGGCCATGGCGACTTCGAGCGCAGCCAGTTCTTCAGCCGATTCCGCCACCAGCATCGATCGTCCGCAGGCGCGTTCCACCAACACGGCGGCCGGACAGCGGATCAACGCGGCAACGGGAAACGATCCGGTATCGCGCGCGGGGACGGTCGGTTCGAAAATTTCCAGCAATTCGTAGCCTGCGTACACCAGCCACCCGCCACTGAAAGGCAGATCGGTCGCGATGGCCGAGCTGCGTGGCAGAGCCGCCAGATCGCGTACGAAGGCTGCGGCATCTGGCCGCGGGTAGACCCGCATTTGCTGCGGCAAGGCAAACAGCACATCCCATCCTTCCGGGCCGCACGACTGCAGCAGCGCCGGAAACAGATCGCGCCGGGCGGCATGCAATGCCAGCAGGTCTGGCACAGTGGGAAGCGGTTGGGTGTAGAGCATCGACATGGGCGCGATTGTAGCCGCAGCCCGGATGAAGCCAAAGAGGAAAGCGGTCAAATCAATGAAAAAGGCTGCCGAAGCAGCCCTTTTCACACCAACACGCCCGGATCAAACGAAACGCTTGAATACCAGCGTGCCGTTGGTGCCACCGAAACCGAACGAGTTGGAAATCGCGACATCGATCTTCATCTCGCGTGCGGTATTGGCCACATAATCCAGATCGCAACCGCCTTCGATATCCTGCTCGAAGATATTGATGGTCGGCGGAGAAATCTGGTTCTTCACCGCCAGAATCGAGTAGATCGCTTCCACCCCGCCGGCGCCGCCCAACAAGTGGCCGGTCATCGACTTGGTGGAATTGACCACCAGCTTCTTGGCGTGATCGCCAAAAGCCAGCTTGATCGCATTGGTTTCATTGGCATCGCCAACCGGGGTCGAGGTGCCGTGCGCGTTCACGTACTGCACCTGGTCGGCGTTGATGCCGGCATCGCGCAGCGCATTGGCCACGCCACGTGCAGGGCCTTCTGCAGTCGGCGCAGTGATGTGGTAGGCATCCGAGCTCATGCCAAAACCGATCAGCTCGGCATAGATCTTCGCGCCACGCTTCACGGCGTGCTCGTATTCTTCCAGCACCAGTACGCCCGCGCCCTCGCCCATCACGAAACCGTCACGCCCCTTGTCCCAGGGACGCGAAGCCGTTGCCGGATCGTCGTTGCGGGTGGAAAGTGCCTTCATGGCGGCAAAACCACCGACGCCCAGACGCGAAATCGCGCCTTCGGCACCGCCAGCCACCATCACGTCGGCATCGCCATACTGGATCACGCGCGCAGCATCGCCGATGCAGTGGGCGCCGGTGGTGCAAGCCGACACGATGCCATAGCTCGGACCCTGATAGCCCTTGAGGATCGTGACATGGCCGGCGATCAGATTGATCAACGAGCCGGGAATAAAGAACGGGCCGATCTTGCGCGGGCCGCCGTTGATCACGTCAACGCCGGTATTTTCGATCAGCGGCAAGCCGCCAATGCCCGAACCGATATTCACACCGACGCGGGTCTTGTCCAAGCCCGGGGCATCATCAAGGCCAGAGTCGGCAACCGCCTGCAAGGCAGCCGCGACACCGAAATGGATGAACAAGTCCATCCGGCGCGCTTCCTTGGCCGGAATGTACTGGGTGATATCGAAATCCCGTACTTCCCCGGCGATCTGGCAAGCCAGATCAGAGGCATCAATGCGGGTAATGCGGCCAATGCCGGAGCGGCCAGCCAGAAGGTTCGCCCAGCCGGTGGCGACATCATTGCCCACGGGGGAAATATGGCCAAGACCAGTAACGACGACTCTGCGTTTGGACACGTTATTCTCCAGAAACTTCAGCAGAAATAATCAAAAGACCTCTGACCGGCGTCTGTTGCCAGCGCCAGGCAGAGGTCTGAAAACATTGCTGCAAATTACTTCAGGTTAGCGCTGACGTAGTCAATCGCTTGCTGAACGGTAGTGATCTTTTCGGCGTCTTCGTCCGGAATTTCGCACTCGAATTCTTCTTCGAGAGCCATTACGAGCTCAACGGTGTCGAGGGAGTCTGCGCCGAGATCGTTCACGAAGGAAGATTCAGTCTTGACGTCGGTTTCCGGCACGCCAAGCTGTTCGGCTACGATCTTCTTCACGCGCTGTTCGAGGTTTTCCATGGGATTAGTCCAAGCCTTTCTAAAATCAGAAAAAGTGCGAGCGCATTCTACCAAAAAAACAGTCCAAGCCAACAGGCCAAGGTGGATTCAGGTCAAATACGCACCAAATTGGCAGGATGTACGGTTAATTTTCCGCACATCCAGCCGGTTAATTCATAAACATGCCGCCATTAACGTGCAGCGTACAACCCGTAATGTAACCTGCTTTGTCCGATGCAAGGAAGCCCACTGCATCGGCAATATCCTGCGGCGCACCCAGACGGCCAAGAGCAATGTTCTCGACCAGCTTGGCTTTTTGCTCTTCCGGCAGGTTTTTGGTCATGTCGGTATCAATGAAGCCAGGTGCCACGGCATTGACCGTTACGCCACGACTGCCAATCTCCTTGGCCAGCGATTTGGTAAAACCAAACATTGCCGCCTTCGCCGCCGAATAATTGGTTTGACCGGCATTGCCGGTTGCGCCCACCACCGAAGCAATATTGATGATACGCCCCCAGCGCGCTTTCATCATGCCGCGCATCACAGCCTTGGAAAGCTTGTAAACCGGACGCAGATTGGTAGCAAAAATCGCATCCCACTCTTCGTCCTTCATGCGCATCAGGAGATTGTCGCTGGTAATGCCGGCATTGTTGACCAAAATGGCAATATCACCAAATTCCTTGGAAATCGCACCGACCAAAGCATCAATAGCCCCCTCCTCGGTCACCTGCAGCCGCATGCCACGCCCGACGACCCCGGCATCCCGCAGATAGGCCCCAATGGCTTCAGCGCCGCTATCGGTCGTTGCCGTACCGATTACAGTGGCCCCCATCCGGGCCAATTCCAGCGCAATCGCCTGGCCGATGCCACGGGAAGCGCCGGTTACCAGCGCAACTTTGCCTTGCAAACTCATACTCATTCCCCACACGGGGCGGGTTGGTCGCACCTATTAACCCGCCAGACTTAAATCAAAGCGCCGCCTTCAGCGCATCAAACGCGGCCAGATCGGTCAATGCGAAATGCTGGGCGTCTGCGGCAATCCGCTTGTTCAACCCCACCAGCACCTTGCCCGGCCCGCACTCGGCCATCACGGTCACGCCGTCAGCCGCCATCTTCTGCGCGGTCTCGACCCAGCGCACCGGCTGGTACAGCTGGCGCACCAGAGCATCCTTGATCTTGGCCGGATCGGTATAAGCGGCCACATCGGCATTATGCAGTACCGGGAATTCCGGCGCCGACACGGCAATATCGGCCAGCGCCGCAGCCAGTTTTTCCGCCGCCGGCTTCATCAGCGCGCAATGCGAGGGCACCGACACCGGGAGCGGCAAGGCGCGCTTGGCGCCTTTTTCCTTGCAAATGACCATGGCGCGTTCAACCGCCGCCTTGCTGCCGGCAATCACCACTTGCCCTTGCGAGTTGAAGTTCACCGCTGCGACCACTTCGCCCTGCGCGGCTTCGGCGCAGGCTGCCACGATCACGGCATCATCGAGCCCCAAAATCGCCGCCATCGCGCCCTGTCCTTCCGGCACGGCCGATTGCATTGCTTCGGCACGCAGGCGCACCAGCTTCACCGCATCGGAAAACGCAACCGAACCTGCCGCGGCCAGCGCGGTGTATTCGCCCAGCGAATGCCCTGCGGCCACCACCGGCACCGCGCCGCCCGCTGCGCGCCAAGCGCGGAATACGGCCACGCCGGCTACCAGCATCAGGGGCTGGGTATTGACCGTGGCATTGATCACCGCCGCATCAGCACCTTCCTGGCACATCGCCCACAGATCCTGTCCGAGCACGGCACTGGCTTCCTCAAAGGTCTGGCGCACCGAAGCATCATCGGAAAAACCCTTCATCATGCCCAGTGACTGCGAACCCTGGCCCGGAAACACCAAAGCAAACGTCATCGTCCTGCTCCTTCGTATCGAAATAGCAGGCCAAACTCTCGGTCAACCTGCCATACGGATTGTAAATTTTTAGTACTTGATCAGCGCCGCGCCCCAGGTGAAGCCGCCGCCAATGCCTTCGAGCATCAGGGTCTGGCCACGCTGGATGCGTCCGGAACGAATACCTTCATCCAGCGCCAGCGGAATCGAGGCGGCCGAGGTATTGCCGTGCTGATCGACTGTCACGATCACCTTGTCCATCGACAAGTGCAAATGCTTGGCGGTCGATTCAATGATGCGGATATTGGCCTGGTGCGGAACCAGCCAGTCAACCTGGGATTTTTCCATACCAGCCAGCGCCAGCGTTTCCACCGCCACATCGGACAACGCGCGCACCGCAAACTTGAAGACCGCGCCACCATCCATGTATACCCAGGGATCGCCGTCAATCGCGCCATTCTTGATTCTGCCTGGCACATTCAGGATATCTTTATAGCGGCCATCGGCGTGCAGCTTGCTCGCCAGGATGCCGGGCTCCTCGGATGCCTTAAGCACCACCGCACCCGCGCCGTCACCGAACAGCACGCAGGTGGTGCGGTCTTGCCAGTTGAGAATATGCGAAAAAGTCTCCGCCCCGACCACCACCGCACATTTGGCCGTGCCGGAACGGATAAACTGGTCGGCAATGGTCAGTGCATAGATGAAACCCGCGCATACCGCCTGGATATCAAATGCGGGGAAACCGTATACGCCCAGTTTATTCTGCAAAACGGTCGCCGTTGACGGAAACGTATGGTCCGGCGTGGTGGTCGCCACGATCAGCAGATCGATTTCTTCCCTGGCGATACCTGCAGAAGCGATAGCCGCTTCAACCGCCTTGAGCGCCAGATCGGAAGACAACTCGCCCTCGGCAGCAAAATGGCGGGCCCGGATTCCAGTGCGGGTGGCGATCCACTCGTCACTGGTTTCCACTTTCTGAGCAAGATCATCATTGGTGACCCGCTGGGCCGGCAGATAAGAACCCGTACCGGCAATGCGCGAATAAACTGTCACGGAGCCCCTCCTCATGAGGTCAATCAAATATTGCTTTCAGCCGCAGCTGCGCGGTCGCTTTCAAAGGCAGCCATCTGGCTCTGCACTTTGCTGGTAATACGCTGGATCACACCGGCACGCGCCTCTTCCTCGGCCTGGCGCAGTGCCCACCAGAAGCCGGTTTCATCGGCACTGCCGTGGCTTTTCACCACAATGCCGCGCAGGCCCAGCAATGTTGCGCCATTATAACGGCGCGGATCCATGCGCTTCTTGAAACGCGCCAACACCGGCAATGCGAACAATGCCAGCACCTTGCACCACCAGGCGCGCTTGAATTCCTCACGCAGGAATTCGATCAGCATTTTGGCGAGACCTTCCGAAGCCTTCAAGGCAACATTACCGGTAAAGCCATCACACGCCACCACGTCAACGGTACCCTTGTAGATATCGTTGCCTTCCACGTTGCCGAAGAAGTTGAGGTTGCCGCGCTTGAGCAACTCGGCCGCCTCTTTGACAACTTCATTGCCCTTGATGTCTTCGGAACCGATATTGAGCAGCCCGACCGTCGGGTTTTCCTTGTGCTGCACGGCCCCCACCAGCGACGCACCCATCACGGCAAACTGGAACAGCTGCTGCGGCGTGCAATCCACGTTGGCACCCAGATCCAGCACGCATGTCTCGCCGCGCTGACTAGGCAGCATCTTGGCAATCGCCGGACGTTCAATGCCGACGATCGTCTTCAGCACAAAGCGCGCCGTCGCCATCAACGCCCCGGTATTGCCGGCGGAAACACAGGCATGTGCCTCGCCCGTCTTGACCAGGTTGATGGCCACGCGCATCGATGAATCTTTTTTGTTCTTGAGCGCCGACTGAGGGGATTCATCCATCAATACCACTTCACTGGCGGAATGCACACGCAGGCGCGGGCCAACTTTCGCACCCCGCACATTCAACTCAGCCTCGATCACATCCGGCAAGCCGACCAGCACCACATTTACATTCGGGTGATCGTCAAGAAAGCGCAATGCCGCCGGTACTGTGACATGCGCACCGTGATCACCGCCCATGGCATCGATTGCAACTGTAATTTCCATAACCGCCTGTCTTTGCCGACAATTTTAACAACGCATGTCAGCCACACATAAAGCCCAAATAACGAACGGCGCAAGCAGGGTGATCCTGCTTGCGCCGCACGACTAACCTTTTGGTCAGCAAGGCATTTCGGGCAGATTACTCGCCCTTGGCCTTGATCACGCGACGGCCACGGTAGAAGCCGTTCGGGGAAATGTGGTGACGCAGATGCGCTTCACCGGTGGTCGGCTCGACAGCCAGTGCCGGCGCGGTCAAAAAATCGTGGGCGCGATGCATGCCGCGCTTGGACGGGGATTTTTTATTCTGTTGAACAGCCATGATTTACTCCTTGAAAACCAGTTGTTTGTCAGTTCGAGTCTTCCGCTTTCCCGGTTTTCAATTTTGCCAGGACAGCAAACGGATTCGGTTTCGCATCGCCGGAGGCCTTTGCATGGCCGCCAGTCGGATCACACGTTGCATGTCGGGGAGCATAAGGCAAAGCCAGCAGCACCTCATCCTCGACAAGCATTTCCACATCTAGCTCGGGTTCGAACAGAATCCCTTCCAGGTCTTCGTCCTGCGCCACCGCTTCATCCTGCCCAGCCTCGTCCGAAAACTGTGTCAGCACAGTATCGGCATCAACCCGGAACGGCATGGTTTTCATGCACCGTTGACAGACAAGCTCGATATCGGCACTGACCTGCAAACGCAGGAAAGGACGCTCGATCTTGTCGACACCACCGGCCAACTGCCACCGCACCTCGCCTTCAACAGAGGCAAGCTGATCGTGCAGCCGGGGCAGGGATTTGAGCGGAATCACCCCGCCGAGCTCACCGCCATCGCGGGCGAATTCTACGCTGTGAATAACCGTCATAACCTGCTGGCTCGAACCAGAAACCGCGCATGATATAATCTTCGACCCTATTGTGTCAAAGCCTATTAACGGCCCGACTTCCAGAAAAAGCCATGCAAAAACAAGCCCCTTCCCGCCTGCTGCTCGCCTCGTCCTCCGTTTACCGCAAGGAACTGCTCTCCCGGCTCAGCATTGCGTTCGATACCGCGAGCCCCGATATAGATGAAACGCCGCTGGAAAACGAATCCGCCGCGCAAACCAGCCTGCGTTTGGCGCAGGCCAAAGCACGAGCATTGGCCGAGCGCTACCCGACCCATCTGATCATCGGCTCAGATCAGGTCGCCCTGCTGGACGGCATCCAACTCGGCAAGCCGGGCGAGCACGGCCGCGCTGTCGCGCAATTGCGCCAGATGCGCGGACGCACCATCGAATTCCATACCGCGCTGTGCCTGCTCAACGCAGCCACCGGGCACGCCCAGACCACAGTCGATATCACCCGAGTGACCATGCGCAATTATTCTGACGCCGAGATCGAAGCCTATCTGCTGCGCGAAAAACCCTACGACTGCGCCGGCAGCGCCAAGACCGAGGGACTGGGCATCGCCCTGATAGCCGCCATCGAAAACCGCGATCCGACCGCGATCATCGGGCTGCCGATGATTGAACTCGTCACCATGCTGAACAATGAAGGCGTCGCCCTGTTATGAGTACCGGAACGCTCTACCTGATCCCGACACCGCTGGGCGGTGACCGTCTTGACGCCATCCTGCCAGCCGACACGCTGGCATTGGCGCGGCGACTGACGCACTTCATTGTCGAAGCGCCCAAGACCGCCCGTGCGCATCTCAAGCTGTTCGGCACCGAACACGAACTGCGCTCGCTCTGGATGCAGGAGCTGAACGAGCACACCAAGGAAACCGAACTGGCCGCGCTGCTTACCCCCTTGCAGGAAGGGCATGACGTGGGCCTGATGTCGGAGGCCGGCTGCCCCGGCGTGGCCGACCCCGGCGCCAACCTGGTACGGTTGGCGCATGCCCGCGGCATCCGCGTCGCCCCGCTGGTTGGCCCGTCGTCGATCCTGATGGCACTGATGGCCTCGGGCGCAAGCGGCCAGCAGTTCCGCTTCAACGGCTACCTGCCGGCACAGGATGCACCGCGCATCGAAGCGATCCGCCGCCTGGAAACCGATTCACTGAAGCAGAAACAGGCCGAGATTTTCATTGAAACGCCCTACCGCAATCTCGCGCTCTTCTCGGCACTGCTTGCCAGCGCGCGACCGACCACCCTGCTGACGCTGGCTTGCGATGTGACCCTGCCCGACGAGTTTATCCGCAGCCAGACCATCGCCCAGTGGAAGAAAGCGCCGCCACCCGACATCAACAAGCGCCCGACCGTGTTCGTGCTGTTTGCCAGCTGAAAAAGCCCCCGCTACCATGCGGGTATTTCCACCGGGAGCCGGCAGCATGTCACTGGTCATATTTCTGGGTTTGATTGCCGTTGTATTGCTGTATTTCATCACGCTCTACAACAATCTGGTTCAACTGAAACACAACGTGACCAAGGCCTGGTCCAATATCGACGTGCTGCTGAAACAGCGCCACGACGAATTGCCCAAACTGGTGGAAACCTGCAAGCAATACATGCAGTTTGAGCAAACAACCCTGGAAAAAGTCATGCAAGCCCGGGCCGGCGTGGCTGCCGCGCGCGAGACCCACAATATCGGGGCGCTGGGCACGGCGGAAACCTCGCTGCGCAGCGGGCTTAGCGCCCTCTTCGCCACGGTGGAAGCCTATCCGGAACTGAAGGCCAACGAGCATTTCCAGCACCTGACCGCCCGCATCACCGAACTGGAGAATTCCATTGCTGACCGGCGCGAGTTCTACAACGAAAGCGTCAACCTCAACAACGTGCGCATCGAGCAGTTCCCGGATGTCGTGATCGCGCGCTTCTTCCAGTTCGAAGCAGCCCAGACCCTGGAATTTGCGGAAGACGATCGTCGCGACGCCGATCTCTCCAACCTGTTCAGCTCCGGATCGTGATTCGACCGCATTCCCGACAACAAGCCCTGGCCGTACTGGTTGCCACGCCCGTGCCGGCACTGGCTCTACCTTTTATAGCCTGGCAGGTTGGCACACTACAGGGCTGGTCGATCTGCCTGGGTCTGTTGTGCCTTATCAGCATCCTTGGCTGGCTTGCCAACGAACGGCGCCGGCGCGCCATCGCGAACACGCCTACAGCCCGTATCGGCTCCGCCCCGCAAGGTTATGTCGAACTGGCCGGCCACGCGCGCCTTGCCGGCGATCCGCTTTTCAGCCCGGCCAGCGCACTGCCTTGTGTCTGGTATCGCTGTCTCACCGAACGCGCAGACCAGGACCACCGGGGCAGCTATGAATATGTCAGCATGGAAGAGAGCGAGCACTTCATCCTACTGGCCGACGGAAGCGGTGAAGTCCTCATCGATCCGGAACACGCACTGATCGAGGTGGCCGAGCAATCCGTCCTGACCCAAGGCGACTATCGTTACACCGAATGGCTGATTCGCCCAGGCCAGCCGCTCTTTGCACTCGGCGAATTTGCTTCGGTGCGGAGTGACGAAAACCTTGATTTCCGCCAGGACGTTTCACTGCGGCTGGCGCAGATGAAACAGGACAAACCCGAACTGTTGCGGCGTTTTGACCACAATCGTGACGGCGAGATCGATCTGGCCGAATGGGAAAACGTGCGCGCCGCCGCAGAGGCTGAAATTACTGCAGAATATCGTGCCGAACGCAGTAGCAAGGCCACGCATGTTTTGCACCGTCCTGCCGACAATCGCCTATTCCTGGTCACCACGCGCAATCTGGAACGCCAATTATTGCGCTATCGCCTCTGGCGCTGGTTTCACCTCATCGTTCTGGTTTGCGCGCTGCAGACACTCTGGCTGTTGCAGCACACCCCATCCTGGCTAGACCTCTAATCCAGAATCAAGCCAGCCAGTACAGCATGGCTGATCGCTGTCTCACTCCCGCAACACCTTCCAAGCCACCTGATGGGCCTTTACATCATCACTACCATCAAACCAATCAAAGCCTTACACCAACCACTCACGCACCCATGTAACAACTCTTTACACGCTACAAAAAATTCCTCCTATAATCCGTCTGGTCGGACCAGTAGTCCAGACATTCGCAATACGAACCATCACAATTCAAAACATATACAGGAGAGCAGTATGAGGAAGGCAATCAAGGTTATCGGCCTGGCAGCAACCACTGCATTGATGTTCGCTCCACATTTGGCATTTGGCGCAGCCAAGGCAACCGCCCCCGCACAACCCGCTTTTGTGGAACTGCGTGCAGCCGATTTCCAGAAAGAAGTCGACGGCAAGAAGGTGGATCTCTACACGATCAAGAACAAGAAAGGCATGGTTGTCAAAATCACCAACTGGGGTGCGCGGGTTGAACAGATTCTGGTCCCGGATCGCAAGGGCAAACTGGGCGATGTGGCTCAGGGGTACGAAACCATCGACCAGGTCATGGCTGGCCAAGGTTCCATGGGCGCATTCATCGGCCGTTATGCCAACCGCATCGGCAATGGCGCCTTCACCCTCGACGGCACCGAATACAAGCTCGCCATCAACGATCTCTCCACCCCGCCTGCCGCGCCGCGCCAGAACACCCTGCATGGCGGCAAGAAAGGCTCGCGCTTCGTGGTTTTCGATGCCAAGCAACTCTCCGACAATGCCGTGCAAATGAGCATCCTGTTCAAGGACGGCGAGGAAGGTTTCCCGGGCGACTTGCCGGTGCGCGTGATTTATTCGGTCAACGACAACAACGAGTTCTCGATCAGCTACGATGCCGTGGCCGCCAACAAGAAAACCGTGGCCAACTTCACCGGCCACACCTTCTTCAACCTGTCCGGCGATCTGGGCTCCTCGATCGAAGACCACATCTTGAGCGTGAATTCCGGCAAGGCACTGGAAGTTTCCCCGGCACTTGTGCCAAACGGCAAAGTGCGCGACGTTGCCGGCACTCCGCTGGACTTCCGCAAGCCCAAGGCACTGGGCAAGGACATCAAGGCCGACTATGACCTGCTGAAAGCCGGCAATGGCTATGACAACCACTTTATCCTGAACCAGAAAACCCCGGGCGCGCTGGATTTCAATGCCCGCATCATGGATCCGAAATCGGGTCGCGTGATGGAAGTATGGTCGACCGAGCCTGGCATCCAGGTTTATTCCGGCAACTTCCTGGAAGGCAAGATTCCGCGCGATCTGGGCAAGGGCTCGACCGTTTACCCGTTCCGCAGCGGCTTTTGCCTGGAGCCTTCGCGCTTCCCGGATTCGCCCAACCATCCGGAATTCCCCTCGACGGAACTGAATCCGGGCGAGTGGTACAGCGGCAAAATCGTTTACAAGTTCTCGGTAGACAAGGGCATGAAGCAGGCTGCGGCAAAAATCGAGGCCAAGAAGTAACGCTGGAAGCAGCCTGACGAAAAAGGGGAAGCGCGCTGCGCTTCCCCTTTTTCCATTCAATTCAATACCTAGCTGCGGTAATCCGCATTGATTTTCACGTAGTCGTACGAGAAATCGCAGGTCCAGACCGTGGCATTTTCCGTACCACGATTAAGCTTCACGGTAATGGTGATTTCCGGCTTGTTCATCACTCGCTGGCCATCTTCTTCCTTGTAGCTCGTCACCCGGCCACCATCCTTGGCGACCAGCACATCGTCCAACCAGACTTCCAGTGTATTCACGTCCAGGTTTTCCACCTCGGAATAACCAATCGCGCAGAGAATGCGGCCAAGATTGGGATCGGAAGCGAAGAACGCGGTCTTGATCAGTGGCGAGCGGCCAATCGCGTAGCCGACAGCCTTGCACTCCTCGCGGCTATTGCCGCCTTCCACATTGATGGTGATGAACTTGGTGGCGCCTTCGCCATCGCGGATGATCGCCTGCGCCAGCGTCTGGGCAAGCGCGGTAATGGCATCGCGCAGGGCCAGGTAATCGGCGCTTGAAGCATCGACAATTTCGGCATTCCCGGCCTGGCCGGTTGCAATCAGGATGAACGAATCGTTGGTCGAGGTATCGCCGTCGACTGTGATCGAGTTGAACGAGCGGTCGGCAGCGTATTTCACCAGATCCTGCAGCAGCGACTGACTGATCGCAGCATCGGTGGCGACATAGCCGAGCATGGTGGCCATGTTCGGATGAATCATGCCCGCGCCTTTGGAAATGCCGGTGATCGAAACCGTCTTGCCGCCGATCACCACCTGCGCCGATGCCGCCTTGGGCGCAGTGTCAGTGGTCATGATCGCGCTGGCCGCTTCGGCCCAGTGCGCCGGAGCCAGATCGGCAATCGCGCCCGGCAAGGCCGCAATGACCTTCTCGTAGGGCAGCGGCTCCAAGATCACGCCGGTGGAAAACGGCAGCACCTGTTCTGGCGCAATGGCCATTTTCTCGGCCAATGCCGCGCAGACCGCACGGGCGCGGTTTTCGCCATCGAGCCCGGTCCCGGCATTGGCATTGCCGGTATTCACCACCAGGGCGCGGATCGGCTTGGCGCCAGCCAGGAATTCGCGGCACAAGCGTACCGGCGCGGCGCAGAAACGGTTCTGGGTAAACACCCCCGCTGCACGACTGCCTTCTGCCAGTTGCATCACCAATACATCCTTGCGACCGGGCGTTTTCACGCCGGCGGAACCGATACCGAGCGTCACGCCTGGAACAGGATGAAGTAGCGCGGGATTGAGCGGAGGCAGATTAACGGGCATGGCGAAGACCTTTACGAGCGATGTTCACGATAAGGCAGGGATTTTAACCCGAATAGTTTTACAGGGGTTGCTTGCTGTCGCCGGCAATAGCTACAAAAAAACCGGCGCGAGGCCGGTTTTCTTCAAAAGGAAGCAATCAGAGCTTGAATCTGGCCGCTGTCTGCTGCAGTTCCTTGGCCAGTTCATCGAGCTGGCGCACCTGATCGTGGGCCGAGTGCACGGCCGCATCGGATTCTTCGACCATCTGCGCAATGCGCTCGATATTGTTGGCAATGCTGTTGCTGGCCAGGCTTTGTTCCTGTGCGGCATTGGCCACTTCGCGGTTTTTTTCCAGCGTAGCGCGCGCGCCGTCGTTGATGTCACGCAGCGCACCCGCCGCCTTCTCGGTCAACTCCACGCCCAGCGCCACCTGGCCGCGAATGTCGTCCATGCGGGACGCAGCCTGATCGGTATCTCCCTGAATCGCCCGAATAGTACGAGTGATGTCCTGGGTGGCACCGGCAGTGCGCTCTGCCAGTTTGCGCACCTCATCGGCTACCACGGCAAAGCCCCGGCCCTGTTCGCCGGCGCGGGCGGCTTCGATCGCAGCATTCAGCGCCAGCAGATTGGTCTGGTCCGCAATCTCCTTGATCACCATGCTCATACTGTCGATCTCGCGCGAGCGCTCGACCAAGCCGCGGATCAGGTCCGCAGCACCGGTGACGTCCGTGGCAATCTGGCGAATTTCATCGGCGGCATTCACCGCCAGTTTTTCGCCCTTCGTGGCAAGGTCTGCCGCCGAGCGCGAGTTCGCTTCGGTTTCACGGGCACTGTCGGAAATTTGATTGATGCTGACGGTCATCTGCTCGACGGCGGCGGCTGTCGACGAAGTCGCTTCGGCGGTCATACGCGCCCCCTGGCTGACCTGATCCATCTCCTCGGTCAGCTCGCTTGCCGAACTCGCCAGCAAATGGGATGCCTTGCTGAAACTTTCAACCATGCCGCGCAATCCATCCTGCATGGTGCGCATAGAGCCCAGCAAGCTTTCTGCGCGCCCACCATCAATCCGATGCGAGAGATCCCCACCGGCAACGCCAGTGGCAATTTGCGCCGCATACTGTGGCTCGCCACCGAGTTCGTTCAGGATCGATTTGCTTATCCGGGATGCCACGAAGATAATCACGACCAGCAGCACGGCAATGATGCCCAGACTCTGACCGAGCTGCGCGTAAAAGGCGCGATTCACGTCATCCACGTAAACACCGGTACCAATCGCCCATTGCCACGACTGAAAACCCGTCACATAGCTGACCTTGGGCTGCGGCGCATCCGAGCCGGCGCGAGGGAAATGATATTCGATCACGCCACCGCCTTTCTTGCCGGCATCAACGATCATGTCCCACAGCAGATTACCCAGCGGGTCTTTCTTGCCCAGCATGACCTGCCCTTCCAGCTCGGGCTTGCCTGCCACCATCACCGCCTTGCCGTTGAAATCGTAAATAAAGAAATAATCGTTCGCTCCGTAGCGCAGGCCACGCAGCGCTTCCTTGGCTAGGGTCTGAGCCTCTTCCTGACTTAGTTTGCCGCCTTGCTGTTGCTGGTAGAAATGGTTGACCAGCCCATGCGCCGATTCAGCCAGATTCTTGACCCTCATCTTGTGCAGTTCTAGCTGCACGGCGCGTTGCGAATAAAGTTGCTCGCCGCCCAGGATCAACATTCCCAACAAAGCGAGCGCGGTAACCAAAAGAAGACGGACTTTCAAGGTCATCATGGCAAATTTAGGCATGATCATTCCTCTATTTATTAGGAAAAACGCACCATCATAGCGCAATACCTCGCGGGTCCTTAGCCCTGTTTTTGCTCTTGCGACGTCGGTAATTTACTGCGCGATATCCAGCAAGCGGCGCACCGGCGCAGGCAGACCCAAAGCTCGCGCCTCGGCCAAACCGAACCATCCAGTATGGGAATCAGCCAAGTTTCCGGCCTGATGGATTCGCCCGGACAAAGGTGTGATGGTCAGGCGGAAGTGGGTGAAGACGTGGACAAAATCGGCCCCGGCCGGGTCGAAATCCACGTCAAAACCGAAGAGGCGCTGGCAAAGCGCTGCGGCCGAGAGCGTATCCGCGGCCTCAGGCAAGCTCCACAGCCCGCCCCAGATGCCGGTAGGTGGGCGGCGCTCCAGCAGAATGCGGCCATCCGCCTGCCGAATCAGCAGCAGCACGGTATGGCGTTCGGGCAGCGCCTTGCGCGGCTTGGGCGTGGGCAACAGCTTTTGCTGGCCCGTGGCCAGCGCCACGCAATCGGCGGTCAGCGGACAAGCCTTGCAATTGGGTTTGCTACGGGTACACACCAGACTGCCCAGATCCATCAACCCCTGGGTATACGCATCCACATTGCCCGTCGGCAATAGCGATTCGGCCAGTTGCCAGAGCCGGTTCTCCACCGCTTTTTCGCTAGGCCAGCCGGAGATGCCGGCCCAGCGCGTCAGCACCCGCTTTACATTGCCATCCAGAATCGCCGCATTCGCGCCGAATGAAAACGCAGCAATGGCCGCCGCCGTGGAGCGGCCGACCCCGGGCAACTGGGCCAGCTCATCCGGGCTTGAGGGAAATACTCCTGCGAACCGATCCATGACTTCTTGGGCGGCCCGATGCAGATTGCGCGCGCGGCTGTAGTAACCCAGGCCACTCCAGGCAGCAAGCACATCGTCCGGCGCGGCGGCCGCGAGGCTCGCCACATCCGGAAAACGTTCGATAAAGCGCAGAAAATAGGGAATGACCGTGGCGACCTGGGTTTGCTGGAGCATGACCTCCGACAACCAGACGTAATAGGGGTCGGCAACCTGCCAGGGCAAATCATGGCGCCCGTATTCGCGCTGCCAGGGAATCAGGCGCGCGGCCAGCGATGACTTCATTTTTTCTTCTGCGCCTGCTTCGGAACCGGTTTACGCGCAGGTTTTACCAGTCGTGTACTGCGGGCAGGCTTGGCCTCATCGGCTTTTTTGCGGGCCAGCAATTGTTCCTTGAGTGCTGCGTAATCCACCTTGTATTCGGGCGAGGCGAGCGAACCCATGAACTGGATGGGCAAAGTCAAACCGACCAGATCGGCCAGCTCGGGCACCTTGGGATTGGCACTGGCCTTGACCGTGTAATCCAGCGAACCCGCGCCCAGATCGACCATGCCGCCCCCCACCAGCTTGAGCACGCCTGCCGTCATGGCCAGATCGTTATTGCTGGCCACGCCGTGCTTGAGGGCCATCGAGGCGTTCAATTCACTGAAGTGGGTGCGGGCATCAAGATTGGCGGGCTGCGCGATTTCCTGTCCGCCCAACTGCTTGATCTGCTTCGTGGCGGCACGCAATACAGCCTCGACGTCGATACCGCGAATGGCGCCCTTGCTCAGTTGCACCCGCACATTACCGCCGGCGGTGCGGCGCAGATCGGAGAGCTTCTTGCCGACTGCGGCCACATCCAGATCGAGGAAGCCGCGCCCCTCGAAACGGCTGGTTGCCAGCACATCGGCCAGCAGCGGATTGATGTTCATGTCGGACAAACGCTGCTGCAAGCGGAAGGCCGGCGCATGACGGGCGGCGTCTACTTCGGCGCGGCCGGTCAGCTGGCCTTCGTAGATGGTGGCAGAAAGCGGGTCGAGCACCAGTTTGCGTTTGCTGGCGGCCAGCTTGAATGCCAGATTGTTGACATGCAGTTTCTGCATGACCAGCTCGCCGATTTTGACTGTGCCTTCAGCATCCAGCCGGTTGAGCCACCACAAATCGAAAGGTTCTTCCTGGTCAATGGTTTTGGCGTTAGCCGCCACCGCAGGCAGATAGGGCGAAAGGTCCAGTTTGGCCAGATCGAGATCGACCTTGTAACGCGGTGCCACAAAATCATCCATGCGCAGCTTGGTATTGATCGGGGCACGGTCCAGCGTGCCGCGGCTGGCAAGATCGAGCGATTCCTCGCGCAAGTCGAGCTTGCCCTCGCCCTGCAGCTCGAAGGGGATGGCGCCGCGCGGCAGGCTGCGATTGCCGTAGCTGCCGGTCAACCGGTATCCCGGCAAGACGAATTGCACACCACGGCGCAATTCCAGCGGGCTGGCAAAACCCAGCGTCAGATTCTGATCCGGACTGGTCACTTTCACATTGATCCGCGCGGTATCGGCGCGCAACAATGCCTGCTGGGTGCCGGCCAAAGCAGGCACCTCCACGTCCGTGGAAAAACTGCCATTCGGGCTTTGCATGGCCGCGGCGAGTTTGAGCCGGTTCAGCGCCAGGCGGTCTTCGTGAATCTTGATTTCAGGCAGATCGAGATCCAACTTCCACTTTTGCTCGGCCCGCGTCATTTCGCCGGCCAGTTTGAGTTCGCCGCCGTTCAGCCGCAGCGGTTGCCAGCCGTAAACCAGATTGCCAGTAGCCGTGAGACTGCCCTTGCTGATACGCAACTCAGGCGCGCTTTCGCCCACCTGGCTCAAGCCCAGCTCGAGATCGGCCACCAGCAGGCGCCGTTCCTGCTCGTTGTAGCGCATCGCGGCATCGGCGCTGATCCGGCCTTGCCAGTAGGCAGGCTGCCCCTGCTTGCCGATCAACAATCCGCCTTCGGCGGTCAGCTTGCCATTCTTGGGATCGGCCAGATTGCCCAGATCCAGATCGAGTTCCGAGAGCGAAACCGTATTGCCGAGAAATTCATCGGAAAAGCCCAGCTCAGCCGCATTGAAGTGCAGCTCTTCCAGCCCGAAGTGCAGGCGCCGATCTCCGTTGCCTTGCGCCAGCAGATCCTCAAAATTCAGCGTGCCGTCTTCGCTGCGCAATATGGTGAGCTTCGGTCTATCGAATTCCAGTTCGCGCACCACCACTTCCCCGCGCGAGATTAGCGGCCAAAGCGCAAGACCAATGCGTGCGCGCTCGAAATGGGCAAATACAGACTTGCTCGCGGGCTCGGTCAGGGTAGCCTCGCCCAGCAACAGCGCAGGGCGCGGCAGCAGAACGAAACGCGTACTGCCCCGGATATCCAGCGAACGCTGGGTATCGCGGGCAACGCGTGCCGACAATTCATTGCGCACCGGGTCCAGGGAAACGAAATAGGGCACCACGCCCGCCAACGCGACCAGGACAATGCAGAGCAGCAATACGATGCGGAAAGGACGATTGTGACGCCAGTCCATGCTTACCGTTGAGTGGAATCCGAATCCGACGATTATGCGCAGGTTGACCGAAAAATCAAAGCAGTTGCTTATCTCGCCATAAGCAGGACGGTCAGCCACCCCGGAATGAACGTCCTGATCCAGGCACGGCAACGCTTTTTAAAAACGCGCAGCGATCATTCGGCATCTATTATGATTACTGCAAACATGAAAGAGACGCCGAGAGCTTTTACCTGAGGCCAGCCCAGGTTTTGAACAAAGGCCTTTGATCGAAATAGGCGCGCAGGCCGCACCCATCAGGAAGCCACCTCCACTCGGGAAGAGTAATTGGATGTACGCAACACGATACTGGCCCTTGTTATCGCTGCTGGCCTGCCTCGCTCCATGGGCTCAGGCTGATGACAAAGTGCGCCTCTGCCAGGATGAAATTGAAGAAACACCTTGGCGAACGCACGACAACAAAGGCTTGAACATCATCATGCTCCGGATGGTGGGGAAGCGAACCGGGCTGGAATTCCTGGTTGAAAACCTGTCCTGGAAGCGCTGCCTGCTGATGGTGCAGGAAGGCGTAATGGATGGAGCCATTGCCGCATCCTATCGCGAAGAACGGCGCCAGACCGGAGCCTACCCGGCCACGCCGGCCGGCCACATTCCGGATCGCCAGCGCCGCATGTCAGGCGAAGCCTACTTCTTTTACACCTTGAAAAATGCTTCTTTTGCCTGGGACGGCAGCACGATCTCAGGCGCGAAGCTCCCGATTGCAGTACAAATGGGGTACAGCGCCGTTGAACGTCTAAAGGAAAAAGGCGCGCGCGTGGATGACCGCGAACGCAAACCGGAAAACCTGCTGCGCAAAGTTCTGACAGGGCTGGATTCCGCTGCCGTCCTGGCTCAGGGCGAAGGCGACAAGTTACTGCACGATCCCCGTTTTTCCGGGAGAATCACCAAATTACCCATCCCTTTTTTCCAGACTGATGGCTATCTTTTGCTTTCGCATTCGTTTGTGGCACGCAACCCGCAACTCGCGGAGAATATCTGGGACAATATCGCAGCCGTACGAACCTCTGCGGCTTACCGCAGGAAATTGATTGAGCAAGGCCAGCCTGTCTCCGACTGAACACCACCACACCCACTGGATGCGCCATGAAAGCACTCATGCTGATTATGCTGCTTTGGCTAAGTCCGGCGCTTGCAAGCAAACCGGTGCAGCTATGCCAGGATAACGTGGACGTTTATCCGTGGCGCATGGCAACCGGAAACGGTTTGCACAACATCATGCTCGCGCAGGTTGCCCAACGCATCCATCTCACCGTTGAAACACAATCCATTCCCTGGAACCGCTGCCTGGACATGGTTCGGAATGGCCAGATCGATGGCGCCATTGCGGCTTCATTTGCGCGGGAACACCTGGCCTTCGGCGCTTACCCGCTCATCGCGAACAAAAGACCGGACAAATACCGGCGCATGTCCGACGAGAGCTACGCCTTGTATATTCTGGACGGCAATCCGGAGGCAGTTCATTGGGATGGCAATGCCCTGCTGCTCCCCACGGGAAAACCCGTGGCGATCCAGCACGGGTCCAGCGCAGCGCCGCTGTTGCGCTATATGACAGTCGAACTGGACGAAGGCGACAGCAAACCCGAATTCATCCTGCACAAAGTACTGTCGCGCAATGCAGCCGCTGCGGTACTGAATACCCTGGACGGCACCTACCTGCTCAAAAACCCCGTTTTTTCGGGGAAATTCACCCGCCTGGACCCGCCGCTTTCATCCCGGGAAGCCTATCTGCTGTTTTCACGGCGCTTCACCCAAGAGCGGCCGGGACTGGCCGATCGCATCTGGGATGAAATTGCCAAAGTTCGGGAATCCGCCGATTACCAGGCCCGGCTATTCAAGATGCTGTATAGCCCGCAATAGCCCTCAGTCCAGTCGACCCGCCCTGTCCCGGGCGAACTGCCATGCCACCCGTCCGCTGCGCGCGCCGCGCATGCGCGACCACTGCAGCGCTTCGTGCCGTACCGTTTCATCCCAACGGACAAATCCAAGCTTGGCGAGCCAAATCTGCGCAGCGGCGAGGTAGGCATCCTGATCCATTGCATAAAAGGTCAGCCACAACCCGAAGCGTTCCGACAGCGCCATTTTTTCTTCCACCGCATCGGCAAAATGGACTTCTTCGCCCACGTGCCGGGTCGCGGCATTCTCGCTGAAATATTCCGGCACCAGATGGCGGCGGTTGGAGGTCGCGTAGATCAGCACATTGGAAGAACTGGCGGCGATCGAGCCGTCGAGCACCGTTTTCAATGCCTGATAGCCGTGATCACCCTCTTCGAACGAGAGGTCGTCGCAGAAAATGATGAAACGCTCCGGACGGTTGTAGACCAGTTCGATGATGTCCGGCAGATCCACAAGGTGGACCTTTTCCACCTCGATCAGACGCAAGTCCTGATCTCGGAACGCCTGCCAGACCGCCTTGATCAGCGACGATTTGCCGGTACCGCGTGCGCCCGTCAACAGCACGTTGTTGGCGCTGCGCCCCGCGACAAATTGACGGGTATTTTCGAACAACTGCTGCTTTTGCTGATCGACTGCCGCCAGATCGTCAAGCCCGATCCGGTGCGGATGCGCGACCGCCTGCAGGTAGCCATGTCCGTTGGCGCTGCGCCAGCGGAACGCCTGCGCGGTCCAGTCAATGGCAGGCGGCACATCGGGCAGCCAGTGGTTGAGCCGGGTGAGCAACTCATCGAAACGGGCGATAAACGGGTCTTTGTTGTCCATAACATCCTGATTCATTTTCAATTCCGGCATTTTGACAAAGGCAGAAGCGACGGCTAGAGTGGTTTTGTGTGCTCCCGGCAACCGGGCTGCACGCTTTTCAGCGGGAAGCGATGCCTTCCGCAATGAAAAAGCACTGTTGCACAAGTGAACCCTTCAACGATGAGAGGACCTATGGCGATCGACTTCATGGAAGGCTTAGCGAGTACGGTGAACGATGTGTTCAATCCCCTATTCGACCTGGCCAGGCGGCTTGCCGCTGCGGTATCCAGTATATTCCAACGACTCCCCGAACACAGCGCGGCTCAAGAACACAAAGAGCCTTTCCGCTAGCGCCCCAACCCCAAATTGATAAAAAGCCCGCACATTGGCGCGGGCTTTGTCTTTTCTGCGAGTCACGATCAGTTCAGGTTTCAGGACCAAAACATGCGCCAAAATCCTTGCATGCTTCGCACGACGGCGCACGGCAGACGTAGATGCCATCCTCTTCACAGAGCTGTTTGTAGAGAAACTTCTTCCACTTCATGTCGCGACTATTCAGAGCAGCAAGTTGCGGGAAATTGCGGGTGAACAGCTCGGAGAGCTCACCACGGTGGTTCAAGCCCAGATCCTGCCAGAGGTGATCCTGGCCGATGCAAGCAGTGGCCACTATCACGGCGAGGTCATATTCGCTCTCGTCCAACCCGGCGCGGTAGCGCAGCAGCAAGTTCAGCAGGTCCGGGTGTTCTGGCAGGAACTCGGCGGCCTTCCAGTTCTCGGGCAGCAGGAAAGTCAGCCCGGGGAAATGGCGCTCGGTCATGACTTTCAGGCGAGCTTCGCCCAGACCGAAATCGGGCGGCAGCACGCTGCGGCCCAGCGACTGGCTGGTGATGATGGTCGCCAGCAGGTGATCGTTGGCGTAACCGCTGGCATGGGCCATGAGTTCCGAATAACGCAGCACTTTGTACACCTGGCGCCAGGCGGCGAGTGATTCCTTGTTGAGGGCAACAGGCAGGTTCATGATATTCCCTCCTTCTGGCCAAGTCATGAAAACAGTTCGCTCAGCGGGCACTCATCGATGAAAGCGAACCAGGCGGATTCACCGGCTCACCCCATTCGTTCTCGATTGCACCTTCCACCGGGCAGATGCTGCTGCATTGCGGGTCGGGAAAATCACCCGCACATTCGGTGCAATGCTGCGGATCGATCATGAACAGGCCTTCCACGTGGGCGATGGCCTGATTCGGGCAGACCGTCAGGCAGGCCCAGCATGAAATACAGCGATCGGTGATTGCATAAGCCATGGTTTTACGCCCGGTTTTCCAGTAATGCCGCCATCTGGGCATGCAGTTTTTGTGCCACCGCCAGCACGGCCGGTTCGATGGCCGCGAACGCATGTTCCACCACCGGCTGGATGCCGGCGCGCTCGAGCTTCTGCCAGGGCTCATAGCCGATACGCACGGCCAGAACCGCGGCGCAGTCGGACAAACCCTGCACCAGTTTGGGCAGCGCATTGTCATCGTCGCCACAATCGCTGGGTCCCTGGCAATAGACGGCGGTGCGGCGCAAGGCGACGAGCTTCACGCTCTGGCCATCACTCTCGTAAATGCGGAATGCCTCGGCATGGCCGAAATGCTGGTCGATGCGCAGGCCATCGCCGGTGGCCACGGCGATCTTCCATTTGGCGCCCGACCCCGATTTCAGTGCCGCCTGTACTGCGGCATGGCGCGCGGCAATGGCCTGCGCATCGAGCGCCTTGCCGGCCAGTGCCTCGCGGCCGAATTCGGCGCCGCGATCCTCGCCGAGCATGCCGACTGCATCGGCACGGCACTGATGGCAATGGCCCATCTGCGGCAGGTGTTCGCCGCAGCGTTCGCGCATCGCCTCAAGCTCGGCTTCGTCCGGCCCGCGCTGGCCGGCCAGACCGAAATGCGTGCCGTGGCTGGCATCCGAAATCAGCGGCATCACGTTATGGATAGCCACGCCGAATTCGGCGGCCTTGCGGCTGATCTTCGGCAACTCGTCGTCGTTGACGCCGGGGATATAGACCGAGTTGATCTTGACCAGCATGCCGCGCGAAGTCAGCGCCTCGACCGCGCGCCACTGTTCGCGGACCAGGATTTGCGCGGCCTCCAGACCTTTCCAGCGCTTGTGTTCCCAGAACACCCACGGATAGATGCGCGCACCGATTTCCGGATCGAGCGTATTGATCGTCAGCGTGACGTGTTCGATACCCAGCTCGACCACTTCATCGGCATGCGCCGCCACATTCAAACCATTGCTCGACAGGCACAGACGCAATACCGGCAAAGCCTTTTTGACCGCTTTCAGCGTGGCGACCGTGCGTGGCCAATTGGCAAACGCATCGCCGGGACCGGCGATGCCGACCACCGACAATTGCGGAATCGCATCGGCCACCGCCAGCACCTTGTAGGCTGCTTCTTCCGGGCTGAGCACTTCGGAAACCACGCCGGGGCGCGATTCATTGCTGCAATCGTATTTGCGGTTGCAGTAGTTGCACTGGATATTGCAGGCCGGGGCGACGGGCAAATGGATGCGCGCGAATTTGTGATGCGCATCCTTCGAGTAGCAGGGATGATCCGCCACGCGCGGATCATGGCATTCCTGGCTGCCGGTGCTGCCACTGCCACAGGAAGACGGTGCGGGAAAGGAAAGGATTTGCGCGGTCACGATGGAACTCCCATTGTCGTTTTATCTTGCAGACTGCAAGCCGCGTGCCAGCGCACCAGCAAAAAAAAATCCCGCTGAATCAGCGGGATAAGAGGAGGAGTCCTCATGAAGAAAATCAGTATTGCAACAAGCGGGGCCGGTTTGTCGGGGTTGTGACAGATCTATCAAACCCCCGGCAATACGTAGCGAGCGATCGTCAGCCGGGGAAGCTCGGAGCACAGGAACCGCAATGTATGTGGGAATACATGAGGATTCCGAGCACCGCGCGACCCCGGATCACGGTCGCGCAGTAGTATTGCTACAGGTGGCGCATCGGGATATCCAGCGTCTGCACCCTGTAGGCAATCTGCCGCGGCGTCATGTTCAACAGCCGCGCGGCCTTGGCCTGCACCCAGCCGGCCTGCTCCAGCGCGGCAACGACACGGTCGCGCTCGGACAGGTTCGGGTCGTCAAGATCAACCGCCGCCGGGCGCAGCGCGGCCGGGGTATCGGAAAGACCGCACAGCTGCAACAGCTCGCGGTCGATCTGGCCCGATTCGCTCATCACCGCGGCACGCTCCAGGCAGTTTTGCAGTTCGCGCACATTGCCCGGCCAGTGATGTGCCAGCAGCACGCGCACCCCGCTTTCAACCAGTTCCAGCTCTCGGCCCTGATCGCGGCCGACGCGCGCCAGCAGATGGCGGGCGATTTCCGGCACGTCCTCCAGACGCTCGCGCAGCGCCGGCACGTAGATCGGCATCACATTCAGGCGGTAATACAGATCCTCGCGAAAACCGCCGTCTTCCACCGCGCCTTCCAGATCGCGGTGCGTGGCAGCGATCACGCGCACATTCACTTTCAGGGTGCGGCTGCCGCCGACGCGCTCCAGCTCGCCTTCCTGCAGGATGCGCAGCAACTTGGCCTGGAACGCGGCCGAGACCTCGCCGATTTCATCGAGGAACAGCGTACCGCCATCGGCCTGCTCGAAGCGGCCCTTGCGCTGGGTCACCGCGCCGGTAAAAGCGCCCTTCTCGTGGCCGAACAACTCGGATTCGAGCAGGTTTTCCGGCAGCGCGGCACAGTTCATTTTGACGAACGGTCCGCCCGCACGCGGCGAGTTGAAGTGGATTGCATTGGCGATCAATTCCTTGCCAGTGCCGGTTTCGCCGCGCACCAATACCGTGGTGTTCCATTTGGCCACCTGGCGGATCTGGTCGAAAATGCGCTTCATGTCACGGCTGTGCCCAACAATATTGTCGAAACCGAACTCGCGCTTGACCGTGCGGCGCAGCGTGTCGCGCTCGTCGGTCAGCTCGCGCTTTTCGCGCGCCACCTGCCAGGCAAGTCGCACACTCTGCCCGATCAGGTTGGCGACCATCTCGATCAGCTGAGTGTACTGGTCCAGCCCCTCCGGCGTTTCCGGCTGGGCGGCCAGCACGCCGGCGATTTCATCGCCGACCTTGATCGGCACCGCGATGAAAGGCCGCTCTTCGTTGAACATGCCCAGACGATCGAGAAAACGGTCGTCATCGGCAATGCGCGGAATCGAGATCACCCGCCCGCCGGCCAGTACGGCGCCGGTCAATCCTTCGCCAATTTCGTAGCGCACAATCGGCAGCGGGCCGCGGATACCCTGCACGGCACTGACCACCGCGCCGTCTTCACCCGGCTCGGCAAGACTGACCACGCTGTGGTGGATATCTGCCTCGCGGTCGAGGATATGCAGCACTTCGCGCAGCGTTTCCTGCAGGTTGAGCGAGCGCGACAGCACCTGGCTGACGCCATAAACCGTGGCCAGCGCAGCCTCCAGCCGATCGATCGCGGCGAGGTCAACGGCCGGAATACCTGGGTAGAAGGGATCATCCATGAACGGCCTCCCCTTGCGCGACGGGCAAACGTACCACCACGCGGCAGCCAAACGGGCAAGCGGTCGCGATCTCCAGCCCGCCGCCGTGGCGCAGCACCACTTCCTGCGCCAGCGCCAGCCCCATGCCGGCACGGGCACCGCCGGGACGCGTGGTAAAGAACGGCTCGAACACTTTCAGGCGCAAGGCCTCGGGAATGCCGGGGCCGCTATCGATCATTTCCAGCTCGACCCAGTCGCCTTCCTGCCGGGTTGCCAGCCGCAGTTCACGCAGCGACCTGCGGCTGTCATGCAGCGCATCCAGCGCATTGGCCAGCAGTTGGTTGAGCGCACCACGCAATGCGACGGCCTGACCGTTGACTGCCGGCAAACGCAAAGCCGGCTGCCAGTCGACCACCACACCCTCGGCCAGCAGGCGATCGGTCGACAGGTCGAGCACATCGTGCAGCAATTCGTTGCAATTCAAGGGCAGCCAGGCCTCCGGCTGGATGCTGGGCATCGCGCCTTGCAGCAACGCCAGTGCGGCCTCGCCATGCTGGCGGGCTTCGCTCATCGCCATCAACGCGGCATCGCCAGCCGGTATCCGCTGCGCCACGCGCTTTTCGGCAGCTGCCATCAGGTTGAGCGGACCGGCGAGCTGGTAGGCCGCGCCGGCCAGCGTTTCGCGCAGGCGCGCCACCAGTTCGCCCTCGGCCAGCATCATGCGCAAGGCATTCAGCCATTGTTCCTGCTGCTGGCGCTTGAGCGCAGTCACGTCGGTCAGCACCAGCAACAGATAGCGCTTGGGCGCTGCGGCAAAAAAGGTATCGGCCGAGGGTTCACTTTGCATGAACCAGGCGCCGGAAGCCGAGAACCACTGCGGCCCCTGCCCACCCGCACGATCGAAACGCAAGGTCTGATCGACAAATTCGTTGCGCGCCAGCGCCTGCGCCCAGGCCGGCTCGCTCAGCTCGGCGCGCAAGCCGGCCAGAATCGCATGGGCGGGTTCCTGCTTGCCAAAGCGGCCCATCAACTTCTTGTATTCGTGGTTATCCAGCAAGACGCGCTCGTTTTCATCGAGCAGCGCCACCGCCACCGGGGCAAGATCGATGATCGACTCGATCAGGCGCTTCTGGTTTTGCAGGCGCTCGTTCAATTCGTGCAGTTCGGTGACATCGCGGTGGATACCCAGGAAATAACGCACCGCGCCTGCGTCATCCAGAATGGGGGTGATCGAAAGCTCGCACAAATAGCGGCTGCCATCCTTGCGCCGGTTCACCAGCTCGCCCTGCCAGGGCAGCCCGTTGGAAATATTCAGCCACAGGCCCTCGTAGACGCTGCGCGGGGTGACCTTGTAGGAAAGCACCGACGAATTGCCGCCCAGCACCTCGCTGGCGACATAACCCGTGGTCCGCGTGAACGCCGGGTTCACGTACAGGATGCGGGCATTCTTGTCGGTGATCGCAATGGCGAGCGGGGCCTTCTCCACCAATTCACGGAAGAGTTCTGGCGGCAGTGCGCTGGAAAAATCTGGCGGAATGGCTGCTTGCATGGAATGGACCGGAGTGAGCGTATTCATGCCCTGCAACCAGCAATAACCATGCCACAAGATTGGTGAATCAAAACCGGGCGGGTAGAACGCGCCCGCACCAGAATAGATGACCCTCGCCCCTATCCGGACCGATCAGCGCCCCATTGCAGGGCGGCCGCTTTACAGCTTGCTGGTGATCAGGCGCAGTCCCAGCAGCACGAAGATGCCGCCGGCAACCCGGTCCAACCACATGCCGGCTTTCGGGCTACGCACCAGCAGTTGCCCCACATGCCCGGAAAAATAGCCGAGCAGACCGAACAACACGGCCGCCTGCAAGGTGAAGGTGATGCCCAGCAGCGCCGTCTGCCAAGCGATTCCGCCCTGTGCCGTGTTGACGAACTGGGGCAGAAAGGCCAGGAAGAACAACACCACCTTGGGATTGATCGCATTTGCGATCAATCCCTTGGAGAACAGCGCACGCAGCGAATCCCGCGATTGCGCCGCTTGCGCGCTGGCATGGAACGCACTGCCGCGGCTTTTCAGCGCCTGGATGCCCAGCCAGACCAGATACAGCCCGCCGCAGATTTTCAGCGTGGTGAACGCCCACATCGATGCGGCGATCAGTGCACTGACACCGAGCGCGGCCAACAGGGTATGGCTCAGGCAGCCGAGCGCGCAGCCCAGGCCAAACACCATGCCCTGCCGCCTGCCGCGCGAGATACCGAAACTCAGCACCATCAGGTTGTCCGGGCCGGGAGAAATCGTAATCAGCATGGCCGCAGCCAGAAAAGCAAAAAATTGTTCAGGAGTCAGCATGATTTATGAATCCAAAAAGGATTGAAGTTAACCGCCATCGGCCGGCGGCGTATTACGGGCGATTTCGTCGACCGTGGTCAGCCCGGCGGCCACCTTGTAGGCCCCGGAAATGCGCAAGGGGCGCTGCCCTTCCTTGATCGCACGCTCGCGCAACAGGCTGGAATCGACGCCATCGACAATCAACTCGCGCAGTTCTGGCGTAAGCGTCAACATCTCGTAGATGCCGACCCGCCCCAGATAACCCGTCATGCGGCACTCCAGGCAACCGACCGGGTTGGCTACGCGTGCCGGCGCTGTCGCCCGCCAGGGCTTGATCAGATCGATCCACGCCGGCAGCGATGCATCCACCATCTGCTTGCAGTGCGGGCATACCGTGCGCGTCAGCCGCTGCGCCAGCACGCCCAGCACGGTGGCACGGATCAGGTAGGCCGGCACGCCCAGATCCATCAGCCGGGTAATCGCGGAGGCAGCATCGTTGGTATGCAGCGTCGAGAATACCAGGTGGCCGGTCAGCGCGGCCTGCACCGCCATTTCAGCGGTTTCCAGATCTCGGATTTCGCCGACCATGACGATATCCGGATCCTGGCGCAACAGCGTGCGGATGCCGCTGGCAAAGTCGAGCCCGATATTCTGCTGCACCTGCATCTGGTTCAGTTGCGGGTAGATCATTTCAATCGGGTCTTCGACCGTGCAGACGTTGACCTCGGGCGTGGCCAGCTCGCGCAGGGTGGAATACAGCGTCGTGGTCTTGCCCGAGCCGGTCGGCCCGGTCACCAGGATGATGCCGTGCGGGCGGCGGATCAGCTCCTGCCAGGTACGGTTTTCATCGTCGGTGAAGCCGAGTTCGGAGAAACTTTTCAGCAGCACATCGGGGTTGAAAATGCGCAGCACCAGCTTCTCGCCGAACGCGGTCGGCATACTGGAAAGGCGCAATTCGATTTCATCGCCGGCTGGCGACTGGGTCTTGATGCGGCCATCCTGCGGGCGGCGTTTTTCGGTCACGTCCATGCGCGCCAAGAGCTTGATACGGCTGGTAATCGCCGCCATCACCGCCATCGGCGTCTGGTACACAGGGTGCATCACGCCGTCGATGCGAAAGCGCACATGGCTGACATCGCGCCGCGGTTCGATGTGGATATCGCTGGCTCGCTGCTCGAACGCATACTGCAGCAGCCAGTCCACGATCGTGACGATCGCCTGGTCATTGGCATCAATCGAGCCGGTGCGCCCCAGTTGCACCAGTTGTTCGTAATTGGTGATGCCCGAAGGCAGCGTCTTGTGCAGGTCGATCGCGTGCCTGACCGAACGCGCCAGGTTATAGAATTCGGCCAGATAGCGCAGGATATCGAGCGGATTGGCCATCACCGGCACGATGCGGATACGCAGGATGCGCTCCAGCTCTTCTTTCCATTCCAGATCGAAAGGCTCGGCAGTAGCCACCGTCACTTCGTTCACGCCGACCGCCACCGGCAAAATGCGAAAGCGCGTGGCGTAGGCATGCGAAACCACGTCGCACACGCTGGCCACATCGATCTTCAACGGATCGATATGGTAGTAAGGCAGCCCAGCCTTGCCCGCCAGCCATTCGGTCAGCATATCGAGCGTCAGGTTCTTCTGCGAGTCGCGCGCATCGGGCAAGCGGCTGTTGCCGATCAGCACCAGCGGATGCACTTCGGCCACCTTGCGTGACGACGGGTGCTGCTGCAATTTTTGCGCATCCTTTGCAGCCAGCAGGCCATCGCTCACCAATGCCTGCAACACTTCCTTGAATTCGAGTTTGTGATGGGTCTGGCGCAAGGAATAATCCTCTGGGGCTGACAAAGTGGGGGCAAGATGCCAAAGCCGCTAGCGTAGCAAAGCGGCACGATCGCGGCAGCATTTTTGCGTTCTTTTATATCGCAGGCCCACACATCGTCTCCACCCGCCTTGTCACAAACCCCACACCCCAACATGGGTTGTTGCAACAAAGCAGTAAACACCCTACCACCAACAAGAATAAATAATTTAAAAATCATAAGGTTGAAATAAAAACCACAGATGGCATGCCCCTTGCAACAACAAGCGCAAAGGAGGCAATCATGCGTGAATATTTCTTTCTGATCCTGACCACGGTACTGGTCAACAACGTGGTGCTGGTCAAGTTTCTTGGCCTGTGCCCGTTCATGGGGGTGTCCAAGCAAGTCTCCGGCAGTATCGGCATGGGGCTGGCAACCACCTTCGTCCTGACCTTGGCCGCCGCCGCCGCGTGGATGCTGGAAAACTGGCTGCTGCTGCCGCTCGGCATGGGCTACCTGCGCATTCTGGCCTTCATCCTGGTTATCGCCGCCCTGGTGCAATTCGTCGAAATGGTGATCAAGAAAACCAGCCCGGCGCTGTACCAGGTACTGGGCATCTTTCTGCCGCTGATTACCACCAACTGCGCGGTACTGGGCGTAGCGCTGCTGAATGCGCAGGAAAAATCCGGCTTTGTGAAAAGCACGCTGAGCGGCTTTGGCGCCGCACTGGGATTCAGCCTGGTGCTGGTGGTTTTTGCCGGCATCCGCGAACGCCTGGCACTGGCGCGCGTGCCCGCCGCATTTGCCGGCGCACCGATCAGCTTCATCACGGCCAGCCTGCTGGCACTGGCATTCATGGGCTTCGCCGGCCTGCAACTGGGTTAAGGAGGTTGATCATGCTGATTCCATTGTTAAGTCTCAGCCTGCTGGGAGGCGCCCTGGGTCTGGCGCTGGCACTGGCCGGGCGTTTTTTCAAGGTTGAGGGCAATCCACTGGTCGAGGAAGTGGCGGCCATGATGCCCAACTCGCAATGCGGCCTGTGCGGCCTGCCCGGCTGCGGGGTCGCTGCGGAAAAAATGGTGAACGGTGAAGTCGAACTGACTTGCTGCGTTCCGGGCGGCAAGGTGCTGGCGCAACGCATTGCCGACAAGCTCGGCATCCCGCTATCGCTCGAAGGCTTCGAGGAAATCGTCCCGCAGGTAGCCCGCGTCAATGAAAGCATCTGCACCGGCTGCAGCAAGTGCTACAAGATTTGCGCGACCGATGCGGTATTCGGCGCCAGCAAGCGTATTCACGGCGTGATCGCCGAGCTGTGCACCGGCTGCGGCAAGTGCGTGGATATCTGCCCGACCGAGGCCATCCACCTGGAAGAAATCGCCGTCACGCTGCGTACCTGGCGCTGGCAAAAACCGCTCGCACAAGGGGTACAGGCATGAGAGTCCCGCTGATTGATCGCCTGTTCGATCTGCTCGATCGCGCCGCCCACTGGGGCGTTCATCCCGATTACCGCAAGGAACCGGCCGCCAGCCGCCTGATCGGTAAACTGCCGCTGCCGCCGATGCTCTACCTGCCGCTGGTGCAGCATGCCGGCGCGCCGGCCCGCGCCATCGTCAAGGTCGGCGATGCGGTTCTGGCCGGACAGCTGCTGGCAGAGGCCGGCGGCACCATTTCGGCGCCGATCCATGCGCCGGCGGCCGGCGTGGTCGAAGCCATCGGGCCACTCCCGGCACCGCACCCTTCCGGACTGGCCGTGGAAACCATCACGCTGCGGGTAACCGGCAGCGAGCATATCGATTATGCAGTGTGCAACGATCCCTTTGCGCTGACGCCGGAAGAACTGGCGCGGCGAGTAGAGGCAGCAGGTGTGGTCGGGATGGGCGGGGCTACGTTCCCCTCGGCGCCCAAGCTCCATCTCGGCCGCCGCATGGCAGTGCATACGCTGGTGATCAACGGTGGCGAATGCGAGCCTTACCTTTCCTGCGATGACCGCCTGATGCAGGAACGCGCCGACGGCGTACTGGAAGGCGTGCGGCTGATCGCCACCATGATCGGCGCCGGACGCATCCTGATCGGCATCGAGGACAACAAGCCGATTGCCTGCAAGGCGATGCAGCAGGCAGCCGAGCACTTTCCGAACATCAGCGTGCAAAGCGTGCCAACGCGTTACCCGATGGGCAGCGGTGAGCAACTGATGACCTGGCTCACCGGCCAGGAACTGCCGGCCGGCGCGCGCATGGCCAGCATCGGTGTACTGGTCCATAACGTCGGCACCGCCTATGCCGTACACCGCGCGATCCGCTTTGGCGAACCGCTGACCCACCGCATCGTCACCGTGGCCGGCAACGCCGTGCGCCAGCCGCGTAACCTGGAAGTGCCGATCGGCACGCCGGCTTCGGCGCTGGTCGAGTTTTGCGGCGGGCTGACCGAAGAGCCGCTGCGGCTGGTGATGGGCGGCCCGATGATGGGACTGGCGCTGCCTTCGCTCGATGTCCCCGTGATCAAGGGCTCCAGCGGCGTGCTGGCGCTCACCGCTGCCGAATGCAACGAGACCGAGGAAGAAGACTGCATCCGCTGCGGCTCCTGCGCCCATGTCTGCCCGCTGCATCTGTTGCCGCTCGACATGGCGGCCAGCGTGCGCGCCGGCGATCTGGAAGGTGCGGCCAAGCTCGGACTGGAAGATTGCCTGACCTGCGGCGCATGTTCCTACATCTGCCCGGCGCATCTGCCGCTTTCGCACTACTTTGATTTTGCCAAGGGCGAACGCTGGGCCAACGAGCAAAGCCAGCGCCAGACCGACATGATCCGCGAGATGACCGAGGCCAAGCGCGAACGCCTGGCCCGCGAAGCCGCCGAGCGCCGCGCCGAACTCATGCGGCGCAAGGCCGAGGCCGATGCGGCCAAGCAAAAGGAGAAAACACTATGACCCCCTTCGCAACCCATGCTCCCTATGCCCATGCCTGGGGATCGATCGGCGACATCATGCACAAGGTGATGCTGGCCTTGCTGCCCGCCACGCTGTTCGCATTCTGGAGCTTTGGCTGGCCGGCATTCTGGCTCTGGCTGGTGACCGTTGCCTCGGCTGCAGGCTGGGAAGCCGCCTGCGTCTGGCTCGCCGGCAAACGCATCAAGCCCAAGCTGCTCGATCGCTCGGCCATGCTCACCGGCTGGCTGCTGGCGCTGTCGCTACCGCCCTGGGCACCGTGGTGGGTCGGCGTGGTCGGCAGTTTCATTGCCATCGTGCTGTCCAAGCAGGTGTTTGGCGGACTGGGCTGCAATCCGTTCAACCCGGCCATGGTCGCCCGCGTGGCCTTGCTGATTTCGTTCCCGGTCACCATGACGCAATGGGTTTCAGCCTTGCCGTTGCTGCCCGGCCAGAGCGTGGATTTCCTGCAGGGACTGCAGATCACCTTCGGCGGCATCCCCATGCTCGATGGGGTCGCCAGCGCTTCGGTGCTGGGCGGCATAAAGACCGAACTCTCCAAGGTGGGCCACCTGCCTGCGCTGGACAGCCTCTTTACCGCCTGGCAATCAACCCTAGGCTTGCGTGCCGGCAGCCTGGGCGAATCGTCCGCGGTGCTGATCCTGCTGGGCGGAATCTGGCTCACGCGCCATTACATCATCGGCTGGCGCATTCCGCTGTCGATGCTGGCCGGCGTGCTGGTTCCTGCAGTGCTGTTCTGGCTGATTAATCCGCAACATTACGCCTCGCCACTGGTGCACATGCTCTCGGGCGGCCTGTGGCTGGGTGCGTTTTTTATCGCCACCGACCCGGTCACCTCGCCCACGTCCAACGCCGGGCAAGTGATCTTCGGCCTGGGTTGCGGCCTGCTGACCTACCTGATCCGCAGTTGGGGCGGCTACCCGGAAGGCGTGGCCTTTGCCGTACTGCTGATGAACGCCGTCACCCCGCTGATCGAGCGCGCCACGCCGCCGCGCATCTACGGCCGGAACCGGGAAGGCAAACCACTGGAGGCCAAAGCATGACTTTCGACGAAAAACTTGAGCACTGGCGCAGCCTGCTGCCCTACCAGACCGGCTTGCTGGCCATCGTGGGCCTGCTGACGAGCGCCGCACTGACGCTGGCCAACCAGGCCACCCAAACGCCGATTGAAGACAGTCTGCAAAAGGATCTGCAGGCCTCGCTGGCCCAGGTGCTGCCCCCGAACAGTTTCGACAACAAGCTCCTGACCAGCACGCTGGAGCGTCCGGCACCGGACGGCAAGCGCACGGTCTATGTAGCCCGGAAAGCCGATCAGGTCACCGGGCTGGTATTTGAAGTCGCCGGCAAGGGTTACGCCGGCACGATCCGGATCGTGATGGGCATCGACCCGGCAGGGAAAGTGCTGGGCGTGCGCGTGCTGTCGCACGCTGAAACGCCCGGCCTCGGCGACAAGATCGATGCACAGAAAAGCAACTGGATCGAATCCTTTGCCGGCAAGGGGCTGAACAACGCGAAGTGGGCGGTGAAGAAGGACGGCGGCGAATTCGACCAGTTTGCCGGCGCCACCATCACCCCGCGCGCGGTGGTCAAGGCCGTGCATGAAGGTTTGCAGTGGTATGCGCAGGAAAAGGAAAACATTGCGAAGGAGGGGGCAAAATGAAGCGCTATCTGCAAATTACCCGTGACGGGCTGTGGAACCAGAATGTGCTTCTCGCACAATCGATTGCCCTGTGCCCTGCAATGGCCGTGACCAGCTCCGCCACCAACGGCCTGGGTATGGGCCTGGCGACCACGGCAGTATTGGCCACCTCGAACCTGCTGATTGCGCTGGTTCGAAACTGGATCAGCGCTGAAGTGCGCATCCCGGTTTTCGTGGCACTGATCGCCTCGCTGGTCACGCTGGTGGACATGATGATGAACGCCTGGCTGCATGATCTCTACAAGGTGCTGGGCCTGTTCATTGCACTGATCGTGGTCAACTGCGCGATTCTCGGCCGCGCCGAAGCCTTTGCCTCGCGCGAGCCGCCGCTGGCAGCGCTGGTCGACGGCATCAGCATGGGGCTCGGTTTCACCGGGGCGTTGACCCTGATCGGCGCAATCCGCGAAGTCCTGGGCACCGGCATGCTGTTCCAGCAAGCCCATCTGTTTTTCGGCCAGGGCGCAGCATGGCTCGAACAGACCATCATCCCGAACTACGGCGGCATGCTGTTATGGATCTTGCCGCCGGGCGGCTTTCTGGTGATGGGCATGCTGCTCGCGGGCAAACGCGTACTGGAACAGCGCACTGCGGAGCGCGCGCTGCGCAAGGCCAACCTGCGTCCGATTCACTGCTGTTAAGGAGAGAGGGAAATCATGGCAATACCCGTCAGCATTGCCTGCTCGGAAGCAGGAAAACAGGTCTGGCTCAAGCTGGAAGTCAATGAAGGCAGCACGGTACTGGATGCCATCGAGCGCGCCAACCTGGGAAAGAGCATTCCCGGTTTCACACTGGAGGGGCGCAGCTTTGGCATCTTCGGAAAACTGGTCAAGGCCGAGACCCCGCTCAAGCCCGGCGACCGCGTGGAAATTTACCGCCCGATCACCTGCGATCCCGAGACCGTCCCGCGCAGGAATATCGAAGAGAAATAACTACTGCAAGCAGTTTCAACCCTGCCGCCCTGGCCAGATTTCGCATGGAATCTGGCCATTCTTGTTTTTCCAGCCTGATTTGCATCCAAACTGCTTGAATTCCATCAACGCCTGCCGGGCAAACTCACCCGCTCCTCGCAAACACCACCAAACACAAAAAATACATTCCATACTACTTTTGTCGGGTTTGTTTAACTTTTATTAAATTTAATATTTTATTATTTTTCAAATAGTTATAATCTTTTAGTAGTAAACTACAAAATATACATGTGAATGGTTACATCATTTTTTGGTACTTTTTTATATAACACACAGCCAATAATTGGTAACTTTACTTCACGGCAACAGTTAGCCGAAACCCCAAGGAGAAACATCATGATTGAAGCATCTTTCCTGATCAGCATTGCACCGTTCGCAGTTCCCGCCGCTGCCGGCTTGGTAAGCGCAGGGGTCATCACCCTGGCGGAAAAAGTATTGCCCAGCAGCGAAAAGTAAGCAGCACAACCGAATACATTATTTATTGCCAAGGAGAAATATCATGTTTTCACCAGAAACCCTCATCACCATCGCTCAAGTTGCTGTCCCGACCATCGTGGGTGCAGCCGGCGTCGGCATTTCCTATCTGGGCGACAAGTTCTTCCCGGAAGACAAAGACAGCAAGTAACTCGTTTTTTGAACAAGGAGCATCATCATGGTTGAAGCCACATTACTTTTCTGCGTCGCCCCTTTTGTAGTGAGCGCAGGCGTCATCACCCTTGCGGAAAAATTTGCCAACCGCAAGTAACTTGCCCTGAACCAAAGGAGAAACATCATGAGTGAATACATCAATTTTCTGAACCTGGCCGAAATTGTTTCGTTCCTGGAATTTGGCCACAAAGATTCGTCTCGCGAAGCCGAGTAATCCGGCAAACAACAAGGAGCTACATCATGGAAGACGCAGGTCTCATTCTAGGTTTGGCCAGCTTTGCCATCCCCGTCATCGTGGGCATGATTGATCTGGATTTCCGCAAGGACAAGAAAGATCACGAATAAGCGCTTTGAGTCCCCGCCCAGCGTCATCTTCTGCACGCAGGACGGACAACAGGAAACCCTCATGCACCAACAACACCTCCCGGACGCGGCCAGGTAAATCAACAATACCTGCCGCGCTCCCCCAGCTTTTCTCCCCGCCCCAGCCGTCGTACCAAGTCTTGCCTCGAAATCCTCCACCCAGCACCGCCAGCGGCTTACTTTGTAAGGCCATATCCAGCCATTGCCGACAATGCGTTCCAGCCCAAAAACGTGTAGCCTAAAGCACTTCACAGGAGCTCAAGCGATGACACTTTGCCTGCTCGAACTGGGCATCTCTCCGCTATCCACCCCCGAGATGGAACAAGCACTCACCGCGTTTCGCAGCGCCTGGCAGCAACCCGCGTGGATACACCGCCAACCCTGTGGTGATGCCTGGCTGTTGGCGATCCGTCACGAGGCCGAGTTGCGTCCGGGCGAAAGCCCTGTCTGGTTTGCCGAGCGCATGGCCGCAGCGCTCTGGCTCGCGCTTGGCCGCTATGCGCGCATTACCCTGGAAATAAACACGCAAGAGGATGACACCCAGCTAACCCTGGACGAATCCGATTACCAGCGCATCCTGCGCGACTTCCGCCTCTCGTCCGCAAAGCGCTGAGTCGTTCCGGCGCAAACACAAAAACAAAGGCCCCGGAATCCGGGGCCTTTGTCTGCAGAACCTGCTTCGAAATCAGGCAGCCAGTGCCTTGATCGCGGAAGACAGGCGGCTCTTGTGACGAGCTGCCTTGTTCTTGTGGAAGATTTCCTTGTCGGCCAGACGGTCAATCACGCTGACGGATTCTTGATAAACTGCCTGGGCGGCAGTCTTGTCGCCAGCTTCGATTGCCTTCAGCACCTTTTTGACAGCGGTACGGAATGCGGAACGCTGGCTGGCGTTGTGCTGGCGAGCTTCTTCAGCCTGGCGGGCACGTTTGCGAGCTTGGGCGCTGTTAGCCATGTTTACTTAACTCCTGATGAGATCAAATCATGGCCGGAACACCGACCATATACAAATACGGAAACCGTGGATGATAGCGCCTCCACCGCCTCTTGGCAAGCACTCCTACGGTTTGCGACCATCCTTGGAGGCGAAGAAGGCATCGGAATAAAACTCGTCGCGCGGCAGGCCTCGGGCAGTAAGCGCACCGTGCGCGGCTTCTACCATCACCGGTGCGCCACAGGCATAGACCTGGTACGCCGCAAAGGAGCCAAAATCCTCCAGAACCGCCTCGTGGACCATGCCGGTTCGCCCGGTCCACTGATCCTGCTCGATCGGATCGGACAGCACGGGAATGTAGCTGAAGTTGGCATGCTCGGCCTGCCAGCGCAGCGGCAATTCCGGCATGTAGATTTCTTCCAGGTTGCGCGCACCCCAATACATGATGATCTTGCGCTCGATCCCATGCCGGAATGCCTGCTCCAGCATACCCTTGATCGGCGCAAAGCCGGTTCCGGTCGCGATCAGGATGATCGGCTTGCTGGAATCCTCACGCAGAAAGAAACTACCCAGCGGCCCGGTAAAGCGCAGGATTTCCCGCTCTTTCATCTCGTTCCATACATAGCTGGAAAACTCGCCGCCCGCATGACGGATATGTAATTCGAGCAATCCGCCTTCCTGCGGTGCATTGGCCAGCGAGAAAGAGCGTTTCTTGCCATTGCGGGTGTGGATATCAATATATTGCCCCGCCAGGAACTGGAATTTCTCCGCGGGCGGCAGTTTCAGTGACAGTACGGCCACATCGTGAGAAACCTTGTTGATTTTCTCCACGCGGGCCGGCAGGGTTTTGGTCTGGATATCGCGCACCGCATCGATTTCACGGCACTCAACGACGGTATCGCCTTCCGGATGGGCGCAACAAAACAGGGCCATGCCGCTTTCGCGCTCCGCTTCGGAAAGTGCGGAAAGGGAGTGATCATCGTGCACGATCTGCCCGGACAAGACACGTCCTTTGCAGGCGCCGCATGAGCCATTGCGGCAACCATAGGGCATGTTGAAATTGGCGCGCAATGCGGCGGCGAGGATGGTCTCGTCTTCGCCCAGCTCAATCTGTCGCCCGCTGGGCTGGATGGTAAGGAGCTTGCTCATTCGGTCTCTCTTTTGGGTGATTGCAGGCAGATGGTTGCGGCAAGGCGTTTTGACAAGTCGCGGGTACAAAAATCAGCCGATCAGGGCCTTGCGCTCGCGCTCCAGCAGCGAAATCAGCTTCTGCAGGCTGGCCTCCTGCGCGCGCGACATATTGCTGAAACGCACACCGACGATGTATTGCGTCTGCCCTTGGCGATTCACCACCGGCCGGCAATTGCGCACCTCGACATCCACGCGCATCACGCCGCCCGGGCCAAAATCAAACATCACCTGCTGGAATTTCATGCCGATATCGATCTTGCCGATACTGGCGGCAGGAAACCACATGCCGGCGCCGCCCAGTGAAATATCGTGCACCTCCAGCCGAACGGGATCGTCACTCTTCAACGGCAGGCGGCAAATATAGGGATTGGAGCGCGGCGTAACCAGGCGAAAGAACTCCCGCCGTTGCAGCTTGATCAGATCAGGCGGGAAAGGCGCGGCAAAGGCCGGCTCGCCCTCATAAGAAATCTCGCGGATAGGCCCGGTCGAAAACTGGACCTTGACGCCTTCCGGCATGGCCACGAAAACGGCCTTCTCGACCCGCTGCAGTGCCACATTGCTGGCCCGGTGCCCGCTCAGGTCGAAGATGAATTCACGCGCTTTCAGATTGGCATCCAGAATGCGCGTCAACAGCAAATCGCGGCCGGAATTGAAATAGACCGTGACAAAATCGGCACGCTGGGCGAGCGAGCGCAAGACAAAACCCACTTCGACCGGGGAGGATAGCCGGTAGGGCCCGATATCTTCGGATTCCGGAATGGGGCGGGCAGCGCCTTCGTCTTGCGACATGATTCCCTGCTTAGGTTATTGGTTGAATCGGGAGGAAGTCATTTTCAATTCTAGCGTCAAAATGCCCACCACGGCAGGCCCCGCACACGATATCAAGCGGGTGACCGGTCACCGGAACATCAGGGCATCCAGACACGTCCCGGGCAAGGCCGCCCTGCCCGCCTGCGGTGAAAACCCGATTTCGGCCAGACAAGGGGCTGCAATCAGCCGGCGCAAGCTCGCCAGATTCTCGGCATAGCAATCCATGTCCGGATCAACCTGATTGGCAATCCAGCCCTCAAAAGGCAATCCGCTCTGCTGAACCGCCCGGACGGTCAGAAGCGCGTGATTAAGGCACCCCAAACGCATGCCCACCACCAGGATGACCGGCGCACCGAGCCGCACGGCAAGGCTTTCGATACTGGCCTCATCGGAAAGCGGTGCCAGCCAGCCGCCGGCTCCTTCGATCAGCAGCACATCGGCTTGCGCCTCCAGCAGATCGGCATAGCGGGCCAGGGAATCAAGATCGATCGACACGCCAGCCTTGCGCGCAGCCAAATGCGGTGCAATAGGCGGCTCGAACCGGTAGGGGCTGACCCACTCCAGCGGCGCCTGCACATTGCCGGCAGCGGCATGCGCCGCCACATCGGCATTCCACAGTACGCCATCGCGCCATTCGCAACCGGAAGCCACCGGTTTCATCCCGACCGCCCGCATCCCGCGGGCAGCGAACATGCGCAGCAGCTGGCAGGTGGCCACGGTTTTACCGGTATCGGTATCCGTACCCGTAATGAAAAAGCGGCTCATGCTAGGTTTTTTTCCTGAATTCGATGACCTGCCGGCCATCGGGCAAGGTCTTGGCCGATCCGCTATCGGACTTCCAGGCATGGCCATAGATCACTTCGTAAGTGGCCGGCAAAACGCCATCACCGCGGAAGCGCTCGTAATTCGCTTCCATGGCGCGCCAGGCCGACTTGCCCATCAGCCCCGCGCGGCGGCCGTCGCGCACGCTGTGCGCGCCAATACCCTTCAGGTCGGCCAGCACTTCGCGCACGCTGTCATAGGTCATCACCAGGTTTTCCATCTCCATGACCGGGGCCGCGAATCCGGCCCGCCCGAGCGCATCGCCCAGATCGTGCATGTCGATAAAGCGGTTCACATGCGCATGACCATCCACACTGGCAAATGCGGTACGCAACTCATGCAGCGTATTCGGCCCCAGGGTGGAAAACAGCAAAAGTCCGCCGGGGCGCAGCACGCGCAAGGCTTCGGCAAAGGCTCGATCCGGCGTTTCACACCACTGCAGCGCCAGACTCGACCAGATGCAATCCACCGATGCACTCGCCAAGGGCAAGGTTTCGATATCGCCACACACCTGCCAAGGCGTTTTTTTCCCCTTGATCCGTGCCAGCAGGCGTTGCGCGCCGGCCGGGTGACGCGAGCTCGCGACACGCAGCATGGTCGGCGCCAGGTCAAACTCGATCAACTGTGCCTCAGGGAAACGCTGCAAAAGCAGGGGGCCGGCATAGCCGGTACCGCAACCTGCATCGAGCACGCGCTGCGGCGCCAGTTGCATGATCGCAAGCTTGTCCAGCATGCGATCCACCACTTCGCGTTGCAGCACGGCGGCGGCATCATAGCTTTCCGCCGCCTGATCAAACGCGGCACGAATTGTGGCTTTATCAATCATGATCACTACCGCCTCACCGCTGCCTGGTTCTGGCTACCAGCCAATACTGGCGCAACGTTGCCGCCAGTGTGGGCAGCAAAGCCGCGAGCACGCCAACCACGGCAATCACGTTGAGATTCTGCTTGATGAACGGAATATTGCCGAACAGATAGCCAGCAGTTACCAGTCCACCCACCCACAGCAGCGTACCCAGCACGCTAAAGCCGAGAAAACGCAGATAGGGCATCTCGCCCACGCCAGCCACAAACGGCGCGAAGGTGCGCACTATAGGCACAAAGCGCGCCAAGGTTACGGTCTTGCCGCCATGGCGTTCGTAAAAAGCGTGGGTGCGGTCGAGATAATCGCGCCGGAATATCTTGGAATCGGGATTGGCAAACAGTTTCTCGCCAATAAACCGTCCAACAAAATAGTTGGTGGAATCACCAAGAATGGCGGCAGTCATCAGCGTGCCAGCCAGTAGATAGGGATCCATCCCGCCGGTCGCCGCGACCGCGCCTGCCATAAACAACAGTGAATCGCCGGGCAGGAATGGCATCACCACCAGGCCCGTTTCGCAATAAATCACCGCGAACAGAATCACATAGACCCAGGTACCGTAATTAGCCACCAGCTGGGCAAGATAAATATCCAGATGCAGGAAAATATCGAC
>Ga0316613_10000133_pt1 | contig 97540 bp, 101 predicted proteins | sample OWC_soil_day10_C_2_FD_207647 | JGI IMG/M metagenome (GOLD analysis project Ga0316613, IMG submission 207647) | Wetland soil microbial communities from Old Woman Creek delta, Ohio, United States - OWC_soil_day10_CT_b | ecosystem: Environmental > Terrestrial > Soil > Wetlands | place: USA: Ohio...
TGGTTGACTGCACTTTTTTAAGTACAGCCCGCACATCTGGCTTTTTTTACCTACATTGTTTAGTTTTCAAGGAACACTTCGTTCGGTTACTAGAACCTCACTTTGGCGTTTTTGCCGTTCGCGCCCCACTTGAGGCGACTTTTATATATTAACATTACCGTTCGGCTTTGTCAATATGCTTTTTATTGGAATTTCGCTGTTATCCAGCGACAAATCGGCATCTACTTATTCTCCCAGGCCGTTTCCAGCCAAGTACCTTCAGCGTTTAAGAGGTTCGGTAAAATTAATTGGAGCGGAAGACGAGATTCGAACTCGCGACCCTCGCCTTGGCAAGGCGATGCTCTACCGCTGAGCTACTTCCGCGTTTTGGTGCGGCCGAGTGGATTTGAACCACCACGCTCTTGCGAGCGCCAGCCCCTCAAGCTGGTGCGTCTGCCGTTCCGCCACGACCGCATTTAATTTACCTGTAACGGTTTTTTAGTATATCAGGCTATTTATAATATGTCAACTAAGTTTTTGTGTTTATGGTTACTACGTATTTTACATTTACTAATCAGCTGCTAAACACAACTAAGGATGAGACTATATCAACTAGCCCCATCCCAGGTCAACAAACTATACTTCCATTATAATTGGCAATATCATTGGACGCCGCCGTGTCCGCTCATACAAATATTTGCCTAAAGCATCACGGACATTAGCTTTTATAGCCGCCCATTCCGTAATACCATTGGTTTCACATTTTTCTAATGCCAGTTTGACTTTTTCTTTAGCTAAATCCATAAGCTGTTCCGATTCTCGAACATAGACAAAACCACGAGACACAATATCTGGTCCTGCTACAACACAGGCCTTCTGTTTATCCATGGTTACTACCACAATCAAAATACCGTCTTGCGATAATTGCCGTCGGTCTCTTAGTACAATATTGCCAACGTCACCAACACCAAGCCCATCAACTAACACTTTACCTGCGGTTACTTTAGAAACAACCCCGCCTTTATCAGTGCTAAATTCTAAGACTTGGCCATTATCAGCCACAAAAATGTTTTCTTTAGGCATTCCCATTTCACGGGCAAGCTTAGCATGTTTTACCAAATGACGATACTCACCATGAACCGGAATAAAGAATTTGGGACGGATAAGATTATGTAGAAGTTTAAGTTCTTCCTGACTTGGATGACCAGAAACATGAACGCCTGATCCAGCTTCATATACAACTTCCGCACCTTGGCGTAGAAGAAAGTCAATCGTCTTGGATACCATTTTTTCATTGCCAGGAATCGGGGTAGCTGAAATAATGATGGTGTCTCCTGGAATAATATCAACTTTTTTATGATCAGACATCGCCATACGGGTCAACGCCGACATCGGCTCGCCCTGACTGCCCGTGGTCATAATTACAATGTTAGAGGACGGGTATTTATTTATGTCATCAATATCAATAATGACTCCTTCAGGAACATTAAGATATCCCAATTCTAAAGCGATTGATACAACATTGACCATACTACGGCCTAAAACTGCAACTTTACGGTTGCATTTGCATGCAGTGTCAATAGCCTGTTGGATGCGATGAACATTAGAAGAAAAAGTGGCAATGATTATCCGTTCGCGAGCATTACGAAAGGTTTCATCAAAAGTTACCCCTACCATTTTTTCACTAGGGGTATAACCGGGGCGTTCAGCATTAGTACTATCCGCAAGTAAAACTAGCACTCCTTGGTCACCCAGTTCAGCGAACCGATGAAAATCCGTTACCTTTCCATCAACTGGAGTATGGTCGAATTTAAAATCACCACTATGAACAACTGTGCCAATCGGAGTTTTTATTGAGATTGCTACAGCATCAGCAATGCTATGGCTAACTCGAATAAAGCCAACCTGAAATCCGCCGATTTTAATTTGATCGCCAGATTTAACCGGGTTAAGGGAAGCGTTGCCAACGCCATTTTCCTTAAGTCGACCTTCAAGAATGCCTAGCGTTAAACGTGTCCCATAAACAGGCACATTTAACTGTTTCAAGACATAAGGCAATGCACCGATGTGATCTTCATGCCCGTGAGTAAGGAAAATGCCTTTCACGCACTCACGATTTTCTATAAGATAAGATATATCAGGAATAACCAAGTCAATCCCAAGCATATCATCTTCTGGAAACATAAGGCCGCAATCAATGACAATAATTTCATCACCATAACGAATTACCGTCATATTCTTGCCGATCTCACCCATACCGCCTAGCGGGATAATTTGAAGTTTTTCAGTTTTGGTCAAAAAAATTTACACCTCCGAACCGGTAACACTACCGGATTAATATCATGTATTTAGCCGCTCTTAACTAAAACAAACCGCCGCTCCATCCACTTATCCTTTATTATACAGCATATCCAGCTACCGTACAAGAGTGCTCGATATATATTATGTGTAAATTTACTCTAAACCTTGCAAAAAGAGGTCGTCTAAAAAGCGTTAACGCCTTCCAGACGACCTCTTATTTACTGTGTTTTTTATTTAAATAAGCGCCAGCTTACGCATCGCTTTTTTAAGAACCTCGGTTTGAGTATCATTTAATGACACTAGCGGCATCCTTAGCGGTCCGGCATTTAGTCCGATGAGATTTACCGCAGCTTTTATCGGAATAGGATTAGTAGTAACAAATAGACTCTTAAATAACGGTGTTAATTTATGATGAATTTCTTGGGCTTTTACAATATTACCAGCTAAAAATGCGCTAACCATTTCCTGCATTTCTTTACCGACTAAATGTGCAGCTACACTGATAATACCAGTACCACCTACAGATAGAATCGGTAAGGTAAGGCTGTCGTCTCCACTATAAACGTATAAATTAGTATTACGAATTATTTCTGAAACTTGATCCATACTGCCGCTTGCTTCTTTAACAGCGACAACATTTTCTAATTCAGACAATTTAATGATTGTCTCAGGTAAAATATTAGTTCCACAGCGCCCCGGAATATTGTAGATTAAAAGCGGTAAAGAGGTAGATTCCGCAATAGCTTTAAAGTGTTGATAAAGCCCTTGCTGGGGTGGTTTGTTATAGTATGGACCAACTAACATTGCTCCATGTACCCCAAGTTTTTCGGCTTGACCGGTATGGTCAATCGAAGTTTTTGTATCATTCGAACCAGTCCCGGCAATAACTACGGCACGATCGCCAATAGCATCAAGCACTGTAGAAAAAAGTTTAAGTTCTTCGTCATGGGTCATAGTGGAGGCTTCACCGGTGCTTCCGGCAACCACAACTCCGTCTGATCCATTATCAACAAGGTATTTAGCCAATTTTGCAGCGGCTACGTAATTAACTGTATAATCCTCATTAAACGGAGTAACCATCGCGGTTAAAACCCGTCCAAAGTTTTTCATAATAAACCCCTCCATAAGACTACTAAGCTAAGAGAAACTTTTGGTGGAGAGCTTTAACAGCATCTTCCACATCCGATAATTTGACAAGTACCGAAATTGTAGTATGCGAATCAACGGTTTGCATTATCGGAATATTGTACGTTGATAAGGCTTCAGTCAAACTTGCCATTACTCCTGGTACTCCACAAATGCCACCACCTACAACGGATACCTTAGCACAATCGTGATTAACCTCAGCGTTGTAACCTAATGACTGCAATTTAGTAAGAGCTTTATCGGCCATATCTTCTGCTAATGTAAACATAACATGACCTGGATGAACATTTATAAGGTCAATACTTATTGATTCATCAGCCAAAGTCCTAAATATCACTGAGCTTTCTTTATGCGTTCTGGCAGGCTCCACCTTAACCTTTATTTGTGCAATATTCGCCAAATGAGTAACTCCCATGGCCACTCGGTCAGATATCGATTTTTCATTACCTTTATCAACAATTCTGGTACCAGGAGCATCGGAAAATGTTGATTTTATAACTAAAGGAATATTCTTCTGCGCCGCAATTTCAACAGCGCGTGGATGGATCACTTTTGCTCCCTGATACGCTAATTGGGCTACTTCGCTATAGCTAATAACATCCAGTATTTTCGCATTTTCAACAATGCGCGGATCGGCAGTCATTATCCCTTCAACATCGGTATATATTTCAACTATTTCCGCATCAAGAGCTGCCCCTATTAAGGAAGCCGTTGTATCGCTCCCCCCTCTACCAAGAGTTGTAAATTCGCCATCGACGGTCATTCCCTGAAACCCACAGACTACCGGAACTTTCCCCCGTTCAAGCTGACGATTTATTTTTACAGGATCTACTTTTATTACCCGAGCACTCATAAAATTATTATCAGTGATTACCCCGGCTTGCCCACCGGTCATCATCATCGCTTCAATGCCGGCATTTTGCAGAAAACCTGTCATGACAACTGCTGAAATAATTTCACCGCAATACATAATATGATCAAGTTCACGCGGCGCAATGTTCCGGCACGCTTGACGCGCCAAACAAATCAATGTATCGGTTGCATAATTGTCGCCTTTACGCCCCATTGCCGATACGACAACAACCGGTATAAAACCATTTTTTATAGCTTGCTTTACTTTTTCTATTACACAGTTTCTAGCTTCCGGCGAGGCTACGGATGTACCGCCAAATTTTTGTACTATTATTCGCATTTAGCCACCTCAAACCAGATTATGTTCAACCATGTATTCAGCAATTTGAAGTGCATTGAGTGCAGCTCCTTTACGGATCTGGTCACCAACCACCCACATGTTTAGTCCATTAGCTACTGTTTTATCTTCACGAATGCGGCCCACGAAAACTTCATTGCGATTAGAAGTAAAAAGCGGCATTGGATACACTTGTTCTGCCGGGTTATCTTCAACAATAACCCCCGGAAATGCCGCCATTAGTTTTTTCGCAGCATCAGCTGAAAGCGGTCCTTCTAATTCCAGGTTGATGGATTCCGAATGACTGCGATAAACAGGAACTCGTACGGTGGTTACCGATAATCCGATGCTGTTATCACCTAAAATTTTATGGGTTTCATTGACCATTTTCATTTCTTCTTTAGTGTAATCCCCTTCAACAAAGACATCAATTTGCGGAATAAGATTAAACGCGATTTGATAGTGTTTAGGCATACTCGCACCAGGTAATATCTTCGCCTCAACCGGACGATTCTCAGCAATAGCCTTTACCTGATTAGTAAGTTCGTCAATGGCTTCTTTCCCACCACCCGAAACCGCTTGATAGGTTGAAACAACTACTCGCTTGATTTTTACTGCATCATGAATTGGTTTTAAAGCCATAACCATGATTATTGTTGAGCAGTTAGGATTGGCAATTATTCCTTTATGCTTCTTGATTGCTTCCGGGTTAACTTCAGGAACTACCAACGGCACTTCAGGATCCATCCGGAAAGCGCTGGAGTTATCGATAACTACAGCCCCCTGTTGTACTGCGATAGGCGCAAATGTTTTGCTGGCAGAGCCACCGGCAAACAGGGCAATTTGTACATCTTTAAAAGAATCTTCAGTTGCTTCTTCAACAGTATATGTTTTCCCTAAAAAGTCAATTTTCTTGCCTGCCGATCGTTTAGAAGCCAGAAGTTTCAATTCATTGAACGGAAAATTGCGTTCAGCGATAAGATTTAAAAACTCTTGACCTACTGCACCAGTTGCTCCTAAAATAGCAACATTGTATTTTTTCATTTTATCTTCTCCTCTGCGGCATTAGTTATGAGTATATGCTCCAGTCCATGGACCAGACCTTTTAGTGATAGTATGCGTTTACAAGCCAAAACAACACCCGGCATAAACGATTCACGCGAGATAGAGTCATGACGAATTGTCAAAGTTTGACCAATACCGCCAAAAATCACTTCTTGATGGGCTACGTATCCCGGCAGTCGAACACTATGCATCCTAATCCCGCCAAAATCTCCCCCTCTAGCTCCAGTAAGTTTTTCTACTTCATCAGGATGACCCTGCTTCATTTCACCGCGTTTAGCGCTAATAAGTTCAGCGGTACGAAGCGCAGTCCCTGAAGGAGCATCCAATTTCTGGTCATGGTGAAGTTCAATAATCTCTACGTGTGGCAAATATTTCGAGGCCTCAGCCGCAAATAGCATCATTAGTATCGCGCCTACAGAAAAATTAGGTGCAATAAGGGCACTTACATTATACTGCTTAGTAAGTTCATCAATTTCTTCTACATCTGTTACCGATAACCCTGTTGTCCCAATAACTGGGCAAACTCCGTTTTTTATGGCTAATCTGACATTAGGCATAACTGATTTCGGCGCAGTAAAATCAACCATAACTTGAGGTTTTGTTGCGTCTATTACTGTTTGCAAATCTTTTTCCACAACTACGCCGATTTTACTGACACCGATTAACTCTCCAGCATCAGCACCCTCGGATTTGATGTCTACAGCACCTACAATGCTTAATTCCGGGTCGCCATACACTGCTTTCAGTACTTCGCGACCCATTTTACCGTAGGCACCACATACCATTACTCTGATCATATTTCCCCTCCCTCAAAATTCAAAAGCAGCCAGTGAGCAATATCTCACTGGCTGCCAAAATACGGCAGTATCCGTTAGGAAACAAGAAAAACAGCATTGTCTCTCTCGCCGATAAGAGATAGCGCTTCACCAAAATTATTTTGGCGACAGTCTTGCACCTTTTAGATGCAAAACCAGTATAAAGGCCCGGCAACTCTTCATACTTCGGCGGTCAACCCTTTCCCTCCAGGTCATCGATGCCACTCTCCCTGAAAGTACTCTTGTTTACCGCACCTCTAGCTCTCTGCGTAGAATTAAATTTATAATACGTACATTGTACAATAATTGGTAGATTTGTGTCAATGCTTTTTCATTTTCCTACAGAAAAAAGCCTACCGTGATCCTTGGAAGTCGGCATCGTGACTTTCAACATCTTTTGCCCCATTTTGCCGTAGAATCTGGGCAGCCTTGTTAACATTTTTCGTACTAGTGCGAATAACGGCTACAGTGCCCCCTTCAGCCACACTTTTTTCATAACGTTGGCTTACTTCAGCTGGTATGCCCCAGTCAATAAGTCCACCCGTTACGCCGCCTGCCGCAGCTCCGCTTAGTGCCGCCGCAATTGGACCAGCAGCTACAATTGGTCCAACCCCGGGTATTGTCAAAGCCCCTGCCCCTAAAATCAACCCACCGATACCTCCAATAGTACCACCAGTCAAAGCACCGTCAGTGATATCATCATTATATTCACCATCAGACTCATTGGCACCATCTTTTTTCTTAGAAATAATGTTTATTTCTTCTGTAGAGAAGCCCTGACCTCTAAGCTGATTTACAGCCTCTTCAGCAATATCGGAGCTTTCAAAGACACCTATTACGTTTTTCACACCGCTTTTGCTGCCAGTGGCATTACTAGCAGAACCACTCATGGCTGGATTACTAGCACCACCACTTGTAGTTGAATTCATTTTGTCATTTGCCATAATTTTTTTCCTCCTAACAGTAATTTACAAAACATATGTAATTTACCGTTAGTTTTCCCATACTAGTTCATCCTATGCACCGCTTACTATTCACTTCGGTCATCACGCAAAACCGAATACATCCGTTCAAAGGAGTTATTAAGATCAACAATTATCACTTCATCCCCAATTTTCCTGACAGCCTGCCATGGTATAGGGTTTCCCTTATCTTCACTACGCAATGATGAAAACCAACCTCGTTTCGGTAATATCAATGCATTAACCCGCCCCGACACACCATCAAATGCAATATCACATTCATCAATAAACCCCAACCGCGCCCCATCCCCCAAGTTTATTACTTCTTTTCCCTTCAAATCGCTAAGACGCATTTATTTTCACCTACCAATCAGCTTTTTGCCAACTGTGACCGCCAACGGCTGAGCAAGGGCAAGAGTTATTGCCCCCAACGCTAAAGGATCCACTGTGACTTCATATAAACTAATTTTCTCCGGCATATCCAGTTTTAAAAACGAAGTCAGCGCTATTATCGCCAAATAAATTCCGCCAGAAGTAGCGACTAATTCTTGTACAGCCATTGAAAGCGGCGTTGTTATTGGGTCAAACTGGTCACTGCTTTTTGCTCGATAACTTCTCATTCGCAGCCATAATGAACCCCAAATGGCTGCAAGCAGAATTGCCCCCATCCAATAGGCCATACTCACACCTCCCACCAGTTCTTACAAAATTGATATGCCGCACAGCTAAACATTATGTCCTCAGTTTAACCGCCCAATAAATAAAGAGACTGGCCAGCAGTCTCTTTATTTATTGGCTATATTATTTTCCTGTGCTCCCCATACCACCAGAGCGATTGCTATTTTTCTTTGAATCATCACCATCGGTAATAAAATATTTAGTAAAAATTCCTTGAGCTATCCGATCACCTTTTTTAACAATTACTTTATTGGCCCCATGATTAAAGAAAGCTATCATAATATGACCTTCATTACCGGGATTGTTATAATAATCAGCATCAATTATGCCTTCACTGTTGATAAGCGACAGGGCGTTTTTAATCGAAAGTCCGGAGCGAATGTGAATTCCCAAATACTCGTCATGCGGCATAAATGCTTTTAATCCAGTAGCAACAAGTGAAACTACGCCTGGCTCGATAACTGTATCTTCAGCTGCCATTATGTCGTAGCCAGCACTATATACAGTTTTACGTTCCGGTATTTCTATTCCTTTGTCTTGATAAGCAGCAACTACTTCAAAGCCTCGCGTACGCATCTCTTCCTCCATTACTCTTTGAATACTTGCGGCAAATCGGTTGATGCAACCGCTCCTATCGCCGTAAAACAAAGGTTATTATCATTAAACATATTTTCTAAAATTCGCCCAGCGCTATCCAAATTGACTTTTTCTATGGAAGCTACAATTTCATCTAATGTAGTAAATTTACCCAATGTTATCTCCATTTTCCCGAGGCGCGACATCCGACTGCTCGAACTTTCTAAGCCCAACAGTAAGCTGCCTTTTAGTTGTTCCTTGGTTTTGGTAAGCTCATTCTTAGTTATGCCGATAGATTTAATTTCCTTTATGTTTTTCATTACAAGGTCAACAACTTCACCAACATTAGCCGGTCGGGTGCCCGCATATACCGTGAATAATCCACAGTCACTATAGCTTGTTGTATAAGAATAAATTGAGTAAGCTAAGCCCCGTTCCTCTCTAATTGACTGGAATAACCGTGAGCTTATGCCGCCCCCCAATATGTTGTTAAGTACATGCAGAACATAAACATCAGGAGAATTGTAGGGCATACTGGCAGTACCCAGGCAAAGATGCACTTGTTCAGTTTCCTTGGCCCGAATAATCCGTACTGGCTGTAGTTCTGGCGGAGTAGTGATCTGCTGCTTTTTGGAGCCTTTCATGCCGCCAAAAAATTTATCCGCTAACTTTTCTATCTGTGCATGCGTAATATTCCCCGCAGCAGCAATAACAATATTATCCGGGGTATAGAAGTCACGATAATATTCAAGAACAAGGTCCCGGTCAAATTTTGCAATCGAATCAGTTGTGCCAAGTATATTCCGGCCTAGCGGATGGGAAGGCCAAACATTATTCAAAAATAAGTCATGTACTAGCTCATCCGGCGAATCTTCATACATATTAACTTCTTCTAAGACAACTTCACGTTCCCTGTTTATATCCTCAGCTCCAAACTTTGAAGCCAATAACATATCACTCAGTATATCCATTGCCAAATCAACATGAGTATCCAATACTTTCATATAGTAACAAGTATACTCCTTAGCTGTAAAGGCATTAAGCTGTCCACCGACAGCATCAACAGTTTCTGCAATATCTCTGGCGCTGCGATTATCCGTTCCTTTAAACATCAGGTGCTCCAGAAAATGCGAAATCCCGTGGTTATACTCATGTTCATTACGAGATCCAGTGCCAACCCAAATGCCAACAGTGGCTGATTTTACATACGGAATAGCTTCCGATACGACCCGAAGGCCATTTGATAATGTCGATTTACAATACATAGAATACTCCTTTTTTATCTTTACGTGTGTATTTACATTCTTTTAGCGAATGTGAAAATCCTGCTAATAATAATTTATATTACGACATCATCGCCCCTTATATGCTTATTATCTTTTTTAGTTCGACAATAACTAAGGCTGACCTGAACAATAGTTTGGTCAGCCTCAATTATTAATCTTTAAAGTATTGGACAATCCCGGCAAATATACCATCGGCAATTTTTTCGCGATAAGCATCTGTTGCCAGTTTTGCCGCTTCTTCAGCATTGGACACGAAGCCCATTTCTATCAAAGTGCTTGGTACAGTATTTTTTCGCAATACATAAAAGTTAGCCGGAGAAGTTCCTTTGTTCACCGCTTGGGTTGAATTTATCAATGCTTTTCCTACATCTTCAGCCAGTCTTGAAGATGTGCCTTGAGGGTAAAAGGTCATTGCTCCGGCAATTGCCGTATCTGGACTGCTGTTAGAATGGATGCTTACAAATATATTAGCATTATTGGCTTCTACAAGATCTACCCTAGCTTGCAATTCTTCCCCGAGGGACTTGCCTTCCGGAGCAACTGTTCTATCGGTATCACGGCTCATAATTACTTTGGCTCCAGCTTGTTCTAGCCTGGTTTTTAATTTTAAGCCAACAGCAAGATTATTGTCAGCTTCCTTGGTATTATTGGCTACTGCCCCAGGATTACTGCCGCCATGTCCAGGGTCGACAACGATTACTTTACCCAGCAAGCTTGTCCCCGCCGACGTAGTATCGACCTTAGTAATTGTAACCGGTTTACTTGGCACACTTGCCGGCGTAGACTTGCCATCAAATATATTCAGTATCGGACCAAGAAGTTTTTTAAATACCAAATCAAACAGTACATTAAGAATCCCCCCACCCGGCTGATTCGTCGTAGTAGGCGCGGTAATAGCACTTAATATATTGTTTGCCGATGCGGCATAACTAATCTGAACCGGAGCAAGAGCCCCAAAGGCGACCACAACCAGCAAAATATATAGTAAAATTTTTTGTTTATTCACAGAAACCTCCTTAGGAGCATATTATCTTTCTTATTTACTTCAAATGAAGCTTATCTTTAAACACCTGCCAGTAACCAGGATCTTCTTCACCTAATTTCCATAGCGCAACTCCGGCCAAGTCGTATTTATTCACTAGATTAAGTTTGAATTTTAAACTTTCCTTGTTTTCATACCAAACAGTATGGCGAACCCCATCCGGCCCCGTATAGGTGAACCACGGCGTATCCGACGGGTCGTCCCATTTGACGTCAGCCCCAAATTGCTTAATAAGATTAGTTATCGGGCCATATTCCATAGCTTCTACACCTTTTGATGACCAATCGTACCCATACCCGGCAATGCCTAAATACAGTTTATTTTTTGGAATAAACTTGAGTGCATATTTCAAATTATCCTCAACCCAGCGAACATCGGCAATCGGTCCAGGGCCACTCCAGACACCATGATTATCGTAGGCCATGATCATTATTTTATCAACGCATTTCGCCAATTCAGCATAGTCATAGGCAATCGATATTTCATTATCTTCATTGGTTTTCGGAAATACATCAATCGATACTACATAACCTTGGGGTTTAAGCCGTTCCGACAATTCCTGCATAAATGCAGTAAGGTTGTCCCGATCTTCAGCCGGAACCGTCTCAAAGTCAATATTTATCCCCTTAAGCCCATACTTTTTGATATAAGCTTCGAGGTTATCAATTGCGACCGTCCTAAGAGACGAGTCCGACAACACATTGTGAATAGGTGAAAACGAGCCTTTTTCGGTTGCATTGTTAACCATTAGATAGGTTTTAATGTTATGTTGCTTAGCTGCTTTTACTACTGACAGATGATCGTTTCCGCCTCTATCAACTACACTGCCATCGGCTTTAAGCGTTGCCCAAAACGGAACTATCGTGTTAATTGTATCAGTATTTTTTATCATCGAATTATAAGAGGAGGTATCTTCCCCCCACCATTCGGCGTAAAACCCTATTACTTCTTTGCCTTGTGAATTTCCCCCGGAATCCGGCAGACTAAAAGCCCCCGCTTTATTCGTCGCCGAAATATCACCGACTTTATTTAATAAATTTCCAACAAATAAGCCAATCAGAATATCAAATATCCCGATTCCTGAACTCTTACCGCCTAAAATATCGCCTAGCGAAGCAGCGTTAACCGGCGACACTGGCATAACTCCTGCCATTAGTACGGCAAAAATAACTGTCCAGATTATGCACGACCTATATTTAGCCAAAGCCCCGCCCCCTTTCCAAGCAGTACAAAGCTAGGATTTTACTAGCTCATTTTGGTTGACTTGTATCGTTTTTATGTAAACATGTTACCACAAATACTGCTCCACCTCAATAACAAATACAGGTAACAGCATCTTAGCTTGAGACTACAGTCTTGCTCAAAAGTCCCCTGATTTAACTATTACAAGGCAAAAAAAATACCTAACCAATGGTTAAGTAACATATCCAGCTTATTTTATTGGATTACAACCGATACCGGAACAATTTCAAACCCCCGTTGCTTTAGTTCGCGAATTAATGTGGGTAAGGCTTTTAATGTTGGTTCGGTTGGATGCATAAGAATTATTGCACCGTTATGAATTTTTCCCATTACCCGTTTAATGATAACGTCCTCTGGCGGCTTTTTCCAGTCGATGGTATCGATACTCCACATTATCGTAGTATAGCCAAGTTCATCGGCAGCGCTAAGAACCATATCATTAAATTCTCCATATGGAGGAGCATATAGCACGGTCTTTATGCCAGTTATTTCCTTGATTAAGGTTTCATTTTTTATGATTTGTTCTTTGTTGGCTTCTTTGGATATGTCATTGGGATGGGGATGGCTATAGGTATGGTTGCCCAGTTCATGGCCAGCCTCGGCAATGTTTTTTACGATGTCCGGATGTCGTTTCGCCCAGCTGCCACCCATAAAGAAGGTAACTTTGATGTTTTCTTTTTGCAATATGTCGAGCATTTCCGAAAAGTATTCTTCGCCCCAAAATACATTACAGGCAAATGCCACTTGCTGTTTCGCGGTATTCCCCTGATAAATAGGGCTAGGTTTATGAACACTTGCTTGTTGCATTTGCTGAACTGCTCCCGGAGCTAACGCCAAAAGAAAAAAGAAGGTTACAGCAAAGCCCCAATACCACGTAGGTATACGTCTAAACGTGAACACCTTCATAGCTGTCACCCCGCAATAGCATACTTAACTTATATCAATCTATTAGGGCGGCAGATATTTCATGTATATTTCTCCCGAATAAAATAAAAAAACATAAACCACAGTGGCCTATGTTTTATTATTCTTCAGTTTTTAACTATTTGGTTTTTCTTCTTGTTCGGGTTTCAAAAGTGCCTTATGTGACAAGTTAATCCGGCCTTGACGGTCAATTTCAGTTACTTTAACCATAATTTCATCGCCAACATTTACAACATCTTCAACTTTGGCTACCCGTTCCAGTGCTAATTGAGAAATATGTACTAGGCCTTCTTTTCCTGGCAAAATTTCAACAAAAGCACCAAAATTCATCAACCGCGTTACTTTGCCTAAATAAGAGGTTCCTACTTCGACTGATCTTACTAAGTTTTCGATAATCTTAACGGCTTTCTTTCCTGCTTCACCATCAACAGCCGCAATGAACACTTTGCCATCATCTTCGATATCAATGGTTACTCCGGTTTCTTCAATGATTTTCTTAATAATTTTCCCGCCTGGCCCAATTACATCACGGATTTTATCTGGATCAATTTCCATAGTAATAATCCGCGGGGCAAATGGCGAAAGGTCATCCCGATGCTGACTAATGGTTTCCAGCATTATCCCCATAATGTGCATACGGCCACGATTAGCCTGCTCTAAAGCCGTAGTTAATATTTCTTTACTAATTCCGGCGATTTTGATATCCATTTGGATAGCAGTGACACCTTTCTTGGTTCCAGCTACCTTGAAATCCATATCGCCAAGAGCATCTTCAAGGCCCTGAATATCGGTCAAAATCGTATAATAATCTCCATCTTTAACCAGCCCCATAGCTACCCCGGCAACCGGCGATTTTATCGGCACACCAGCGTCCATCAATGACAAAGTACTACCGCACACACTGGCCATCGAAGATGAACCATTAGATTCAAGAATTTCAGATACTAAGCGAATAGTATACGGAAATTCTTTTTCCGACGGAATTACTGGAACAAGCGCCCGTTCAGCCAACGCACCATGTCCATGATCCCGCCGACTTGGTCCACGTGATGGACGAGTTTCGCCAACACTAAATGATGGGAAGTTATAATGATGAATATAGCGTTTTGATTCTTCGACTCCAAGACCATCAAGAATCTGCTCATCGCCAATCGGGCCTAAGGTTGTTACGGTTAGTGCCTGGGTCTGTCCACGCGTGAACAATGCCGAACCATGGGTCCGAGCAAGCAACCCGACTTCACAAGTTATCGGACGCACTTCATCAATCTTACGGCCATCTGGACGGATTTTATCGACAGTAATCATTTTACGGACAGTTTCTTTGAGTACTTTTTGAATCACATAAGCTACTTCTTTGGTATTTTCTGGGTATATTTCCGCAAAATGCTCTAAGGTTTCAGCTTTAACCTGCTTAGTTTGTTCTTCACGAGTATGCTTGTCCGAATTAGACACAGCAATTTTTAGTTTATCGGTTACAAATTCACGAACAGCAGAATTAATTTCTTCGGCTACTTCGTACAGCTTTATAGACCGTTTAGGCTTGCCAGCTTCAGCAACTATCTGTTCCTGAAAACTTACAATGGTTTTCACAACATCATGACCAAACATAATGGCATCTAATATATTTTCTTCAGAGAGTTCTTCAGCGCCTGCCTCCACCATAAGTACAGCGTCTTTAGTTCCGGCTACAACCAAATTAAGTTCACTTTGCTCTTGTTGTTCTACCGTCGGGTTAAGAATCAACTTTCCATCAATTTGGCCCACTCTTACCCCGCCTATCGGACCTTGAAACGGAATATCAGAAACCGCCAAGGCACAAGACGCACCAATCATCGCCGGAATATCAGGTGGATTATTTTGATCAACTGATAATACAGTAGCTACTACATGGACATCATTCCGAAACCCTTCAGCAAAAAGCGGTCGAATCGGTCTGTCAATAAGCCGTCCAGCCAAAATCGCTGCCGCGCTTGCCCGGCCCTCACGTTTAATAAAGCCCCCCGGAATTTTACCGACTGAGTACATTTTTTCTTCATAATCAACGGTAAGTGGGAAAAAATCAATACCTTCGCGTGGTTCAGCCGAAGCAGTCGCAGTAACCAGCACTGCAGTATCACCATAACGAACTAATACTGCACCTCCGGCCTGTTTTGCCATTTTGCCAGTTTCAATGATTAACGGCCGGCCCCCCAGCTCCATTTGAAAACTCTGCATGTTCGTTCTTCCTCCTCTTCAACCCCTGTTATTTATAAACTTACGTCTTTAACATTTTTTTTATTGTTCCCTTTTTTACCAAAATATAACCTGTTGCAACAACAAAAAAGCGGGCATGCCCGCTTTTCGCTATTTTCTTAAGTTGAGTTTTTCAATAATGATGCGGTAGCGGTCAATATTGTTATCCCGCAGGTAGTTTAACAGGCCACGGCGTTGGCCTACCATCTTCAGCAACCCACGGCGTGAATGATGGTCTTTTTTATGTTCTTTAAGATGTTCAGTTAAATACAGGATGCGCTCAGTCAAAATGGCGATCTGTACTTCTGGTGATCCGGTATCACTTTCGTGTACCCGATATTTTTCAATAAGTGCTTGTTTCTTTTCTTGTGTTAACATAATATACCCTCCAGTATTAGTATCCCCAAAGCCAAGACAACCGTTGGAGATGCGGCTATCCTCGCTACGGTTCACATTGTTTTGCTATTCTTCGCTAAGTTATTTCATATCTCGGCGTATTAAGCAATCCCATTGTATCATAAAGGTTTCCAACTGTAAACCTGACAATTACTTGTTTATGGCAAGAACCTTATTTAAGATATTGCCGTGCCGTTTTGATATCATGGGACAATTGTTTTTTTAGCTCTTCTATACCCGAAAATTTAACTTCATCCCTAATTTTAGCCATAAACGCTACTATCAATTGTTGACCATATAAGTCTTGGGCAAAATCGATTATATGAATTTCAGTGCGGTGGGAGACACCGTTAAAGGTCGGATTGTTGCCGATATTTGCTACCGCCGGGTATTTTCTACCATCAAGATCAACATATACTGCATAAACACCATCATTAGGCATTATACAGCCATCTTGCAGGCTAAGATTAGCAGTCGGAAAACCTAACTCTCTGCCACGCTTATCACCATTAATTACCGGACCTTTTATTTGGTGTGGGCGTCCTAACAACTCAGCTGCAAGCTCCACTTTCCCGGCTTGAATATATTGGCGGATGGTTGTACTACTAACTAAAGTATTGCCAACATACACCGGCGGGTGAACAATAACCGCAAAGCCACGTTTTAGTCCTGCCTTTTTTAAAAGCTCATGATCTCCTGCACCTTTGTACCCATAACTATAATTAGGCCCAACTACTAAGCAGGCAGGATTAAGATACTGACACAAAAGATCAATAAATTTATCTGGTGACAGATTTAGAAATTCATCGGTTATCGGCACTTGTAACAGTATATCAACACCTAATTTTTTGATAAGTGCAGTTTTACTCTCAAGCGAGTCAATCTGGGGCGGACATTGGTCGGGATCTATTACAGACAATGGATGATTTTGAAAGGTAAATACCACACTAACTGTATTTGTTTGTTTCGCCATGTCCACAGCCTGACCGATTATTTTTTGATGGCCGATATGAACACCGTCAAACGTCCCCAACGCTACCGTAGTTTTTACGGATTTTGATTCCAACTCGCTCAACTGATTACATATCTTCATTCCATTCTCCTTGCGTCTAGTCCTCTCCCGACTTTTCAGCCCAATACTTTAGTCGGATATAACCTAGGTTCGCTGGATTTTTTTTCTCCAATCCCAACAAAAGACCCTGCTTGGTCATATACTTTAAACACTTGTTCGAGGGAATGTGATTCATAATAAACACAACGCCCGTTTTTAAACGCTTTAACGTCTTCATCCGAAAGCACAGCAAGCGATAAATGCTTAATTGCAATATCAAAGGGTAGTAGCGCCGCCATTTTATTCTCAGCAATTTCCTCTAGCGTTTTAGCTTCATTTAGATTGAACTCACCCACGCGAGTGCGGACTAAAAAGCTCATCACGGCAGGGCATCCTACTTTATTACCAATATCAGTGCAAAGAGTCCGGATATACGTCCCTTTGGAGCAGTCGACAACAAAAAGCGCTTTAGAACTAACAAAGCGCAATAACGCTATTTTTTTGATCACTACATTGCGCGGCTGGCGTTCAATTGCTATACCCTGCCGCGCCAATTCATATAGTTTTTTGCCTGCGACTTTTATCGCTGAATGCATGGGCGGGATCTGACTAATCGGCCCGGAAAAGCTTACCATCGCCGAATGTAACTCTTCTAGCGATGGTAACGGAGTATCAGTGGCTAAAACAGTAACTTTTCCAGTATCATCACCGCTATCCGTGGCAAAGCCAAACGTCATTTCCGCTTGATATGTTTTATCAGCATCAGCCGTATATTCAATAAGCCGCGTTGCCGCTCCAAGAAAAACTGGCAACACTCCGGCAGCAGCCGGATCTAGCGTTCCAGCGTGACCAATCCGCTTTATGTCATATATTCTCCGAATATATGACACTACATCATGTGATGTCATCCCCGGCGGTTTTAGTACATTAACAATACCCGAAATCATACCGTCAACTCCGCTAGTAATTTTTGAGCTGCCGATAATACCTTTTGCTTAGTATTAGTAAATGCACCATCGACAGTACAGCCAGCCGCCCGGATATGTCCGCCACCACCAAACTGGAGTGCCAATTTACTAACGTCCGCATTACGCGAGCGAAAACTAACCCGAGTAGTATCTGTATCAACAATTTTAAACATGATGGCAATTTCTACTCCGCTTATATTACGAGGATAATTAATTAATCCCTCGGTGCTTTCCCCTCCAGCTTCAACAGTTTCCGGAAGGACCGTAATTGTTGCTAGCTGTCCACCATTACAAATCTCCAATGTTTCCATTACCTTGAGCATGGTGGCTATACTAGACAAAGGTTTAGTATCAAGATATTCACTGATAATATGGGGCGTAGCACCACAGTCTACCAGGTCAGCAGCCAAGCGTAGCGTAGCCGACGTAGTATTAGCATAACGGAAAAAGCCGCTGTCGGCAGCAATCGCCGTATAGAGATTAATCGCAATGTCGTCAATAATTGGCCATTTCATCAGTTTTATGAGCTGAACAATAATTTCTCCGGTAGCCGCTGCGGCACTGTCAATATACCAGTAATCAGCAAATTTAGTGTTAGAAATATGATGATCAATATTGACTATCTTCGCATTAACCGCTTCTTTTACCCCAACAATTCGGTCAGAATCACTGGCATCAAGCACTACCAATAGATCTGCGTCGATTAACTCTTTGCCTAGTCGCCTAATATTTCTTACCCCCGGTAAAAAATCATACGCTTGAGGTACCTCATCATCTATAAGCATAGTAACGTCTTTGCCTAATCCGATCAAGACATCGTAAATAGCAAGCATTGATCCTAAACAATCTCCGTCGGGATGATTATGACCTGTAATAACCATCCGTTCAGCTTCAACTAAAAGGCTACCGATCATCTCAAGTGAACATTCCATACTATCGACCGGCCTCATCTTCCCTTATTTTAGTTAATAGCTTCTGAATATGATCACTATACTCAAGCGTTTCGTCAAGCTGTAGTGATAATTCCGGCGTAAACCTTAAATTAATCCTTTTTCCAATCTCACTACGAAAAAAGCCTACTGCTTTTTGCAAAACCTGCCAACTAGTTGCTTTTTGTTCATCGCTACCCATCAAGCTGATATAAGCTTTAGCCGACCGAAGATCACCGGTCACGTCGACCTTCGTAACTGTAACAAACCCTACTCTTGGGTCTTTTAAATCAGTTAAAATAATTTTGCTTAATTCCTGTTTAATGAATTCCTGGACCTTTTCTGCTCGCAGTTGCCCCATATCTATCCCTCACTTTACCTAACTAGCCGGTTTGACAAGTTCCATGGTAAAGGCTTCGATTATATCGTTTTCTTTAACATCACGATATTTCTCGATAGAAATACCACATTCGTAACCGGTTGCTACTTCTTTTACATCATCTTTAAACCGGCGCAACGATTCGATTTTGCCCTCATACACTACAACACCGTTGCGAACAACTCTAACTTGAGCACTATTAGTAATTTTTCCTTCAGTTACATACGAACCCGCAATTACACCCTTAGGAATACTAATGACTTGACGAACTTCTACCCGGCCAAGAATAACTTCTTTATACTCAGGCGCCAACATGCCGGTAATAGCGGCCTGAACGTCATTTATCGCATCATAGATAACACTATAGGTGCGAATATCAATTTTTTCGTTATCGGCGGCTTTTCTGGCGTTGTTGTCTGGTCTAACATTAAACCCAATGATAAGCGCATTAGCAGCCGAAGCCAACATAACGTCTGATTCATTGATGGCTCCAACACCTGAATGAATAATACAAACCCTTACTTCGTCATTTTTGAGGTTTTCAAGGGATTGACGAAGCGCTTCGGTTGAACCTTGCACATCAGATTTTATAACAACATTCAAGTCTTTTATATTGCCATCCTGAATCTGCTTAAACAAATCATCCAACGTAACTTTCTGGTTTTGGCCCAGTTCATCTGAACGTTTCTTACTTTGACGTCGTTCGGCAACCATCCTGGCAGTTCGTTCATCAACTACATTTAAAATGTCACCAGCTTGGGGAACGTCTGAAAGGCCTAGAACTTCTACAGGCGTAGACGGCAATGCTTTTTTGACTTTTTCGCCGCGCTCATTAACCATCGCCCGAACTTTACCAAACGCAATTCCGGCAATAATTGAATCACCAATATGAAGTGTACCTTTTTGAACAAGAACAGTGGCAACTGGTCCCCGTCCTTTATCAAGTTGAGCTTCAATAATAGTGCCCTGTGCCGCACGGTCTGGATTCGCCTTAAGTTCCCGCATATCTGCTACCAACAAAATCATCTCTAACAGTTCAGAAATACCTTCTTTAGTATGTGCCGACACTGACACCATAACAGTATCTCCGCCCCATTCTTCAGGAATAAGTGCATATTCTGCTAATTGTTGTTTAACCCGATCAGGATTTGCCCCCGGACGGTCAATTTTATTTACTGCCACAATAATCGGAACATTAGCCGATTTCGCATGATTAATTGCCTCAATAGTTTGCGGCATCACACCGTCATCAGCAGCAACTACTAAGATAGCGATGTCAGTGACTTGCGCCCCGCGTGCCCGCATAGCAGTAAAAGCTTCATGGCCAGGAGTATCCAAAAATACAATTTTTTTACCTTGGCAGTTTACTTGATAAGCACCAATATGCTGAGTTATCCCGCCTGCTTCAGAGGCAGTAATATGGGTTTTTCGTATAGCATCCAAAAGCGAGGTTTTACCATGATCGACATGTCCCATAATAGTAACTACCGGCGATCTTGGTAGTAAGCTAGCCTCATCGTCTTCTATTTCGCTAATCAAGGTTGCCTCAATTTCTGGCGGTAATTCCTCTACTGTTACCCCGAACTCACTTGCTACAATTGTCGCTGTATCCAAATCAATTTCCTGATTTATCGTTACCATAATTCCCAGCGTCATCAATTTTTTGATTAATTCGCTGACTTCCCGGCACATCTTATGGGCTAAATCTTTGACTGTGATTATTTCACCAAGTTTAACCGTCTTTGGTCTAACCGGCTCTTGTTTTGGTGCTGCAACCTGCGATGCACTGCTTGACCTGCGGTTCGAACCGCCACGTCTATTTGAACCGCGGTCTGAAGAACGGTCAAAATTCGGTCTGCCACTATTACCGTCACGCCGCGTTCCTCTTTCACCAGGATGTTGCGTGTTAGTATTGCGCTGCTGACCACCTTGCTGGCCTTGATTGTTAAAACGTTGCTGACCACCCTGCTGGCCTTGGTTATTAAAGCGCGACTGACCACCTTGTTGCCCTTGGTTATTAAAACGTTGCTGACCGCCTTGTTGGCCTTGGTTGTTAAAGCGCGGCTGACCACCTTGCTGGCCTTGGTTATTAAAGCGTTGCTGACCGCCCTGCTGGCCTTGATTGTTAAAACGTTGCTGACCGCCGCCCTGCTGGCCTTGGTTGTTAAAGCGCGGCTGACCACCTTGCTGGCCTTGGTTATTAAAGCGTTGCTGACCACCTTGTTGCCCTTGGTTGTTAAAGCGCGGCTGGCCACCTTGCTGGCCTTGGTTATTAAAGCGTTGCTGGCCACCTTGTTGCCCTTGGTTATTAAAGCGTTGCTGACCGCCTTGTTGCCCTTGGTTATTAAAGCGTTGCTGACCACCTTGTTGGCCTTGGTTGTTAAAGCGTTGCTGACCACCTTGCTGGCCTTGGTTATTAAAACGTGGTTGGCCAGCTTGTTGCCCTTGGTTATTAGTACCTTCTGTACCAGCTTGTTGCTGACCTTGACTAGTTGGTTTTATCACCGGATGCTCTTTAGCTTGCGCAGAATGTTCCATATTTACTTTAGTAGCCGGAACTGCATTTTCACTATGTGCTTGCTGAACTGGCTTACTATCAGCCGTAGCACCTGTTTTCCTGGCAAATGTCCGATCAATTATAGCCTTTGCATCATCATCAATACTGCTCATATGATTTTTTGCAGTAACATTATTACGAGCCAATATGTCTATAATCACTTTACTTGTTGTATCAAAATCCTTTGCCAACTCATATACTCTGTATTTGGACATTGATCCACCCCCATTTTTCTTTCTCTCCGTACCTTCAAGTACATAGCACTTTACCGATTGCTTTACTAAAGCCTACATCAACTATTGATAGCGCAGCCCGAGCTGATTTTCCAATAGCTGTACCAAATTCTTCTTTAGAAAGAACCTCATAACATTTTATTTCATAGTAATTTGATAAATCATGATAATTTTTTTTAGAATTTGCTGTTGCATTAGCGGCAATGAGAATGATTCCGGCCTTGCCTGACCGAACGGCTTTTTCAATGGCAAGTTCACCAGACACTATTTTCCCAGCCTTTTGTGCCAACCCTAATAATGCAATTAATTTCTGTTCGTTCATTGTTTTATTAAACTGTTACGCAGTTCATCATATATCGCAGCATCTATTGCGTGATGAAGCGCCCGTTCCAAGCGTTTCTCTTTTACCGCTTTTGCCAAGCACTGTTCATCATTGCACACATAAGCGCCGCGTCCCGATTTTTTACCTGTCATATCAATAAGAACAGTTCCTTCGGGAGTCAGTACCACGCGCAGTAATTCCTTTTTATTCTTCATCGCCTGACAGCCCACACACATACGCAGAGGAACTTTTTTTGTTTTCATGCTTATTCCTCCTTATTGGGCCGCTTGTGCTTGTGACTCACTTTTTATATCAATCTTCCATCCGGTAAGCTTTGCCGCCAGTCTAGCATTCTGCCCCTCTTTGCCGATAGCCAACGACAACTGATAATCCGGTACAATTACCCGAGAAGTTTTTTCTTCTTCGGCAACTTCAACGGAAACAACTTTAGCCGGGCTTAATGAATTGGCAATGTATTTTTCAGCGTCGGTATTCCACTTTACAATATCGATTTTTTCACCCTTTAGCTCATTAACAATGGTTTGAACCCGCATCCCTTTATGCCCTACACAGGCCCCTACCGCATCAACATTTTCATCACGAGAATGAACGGCAATTTTAGACCTCAATCCTGGCTCACGGGCAACAGATTTAAGTTCTACTACCCCATCATGAATTTCAGGAACTTCTAGTTCAAAAAGTCTCTTTAATAGTCCCGGATGTGTGCGTGAAACTAATATCTGCGGTCCTTTAGTGGTTTTCTTTACTTCAATGATGTAAGTTTTGAGCCGATCACCATGGCGGTAAACCTCGCCGGGAATTTGCTCCGACGGTTGAAGAATTGCTTCTGTTTTTCCGAGGTCAATATATACGTTTTTTTGCTCAATGCGTTGTACCAGCCCTGTAACAATATCACTTTCGCGGCTGGAAAATTCTTCATAAATAATGCCCCGTTCGGCTTCCCGAATCCGTTGCACAACGACTTGTTTTGCAGTCTGTGCGGCAATCCGGCCAAAGTTTTTCGGTGTTACTTCCATTTCTACAATATCTTCAAGTTCATAGCGCGGACTTATCGCATGAGCTTCAACTATCGATATTTCAAGTCGTGAATCTTTGACCTCATCTACTACTGTTTTGCGGGCAAAGACCTGAATATCACCAGTTTGGCGATCCAGCACCACCCGCACATTTTGTGCCGAACTAAAATTACGTTTATAGGCCGAAATTAGCGCCGCTTCAATCGCGTCAAACAGCAGTTCAGGTGTAATCCCCTTTTCTTTTCCCAATTGTTCAAATGCCTGCATAAATTCTGCGTTCATTTTAGTGCATTCCCCCTATTCAATTTTTATTTAAAATTCCAAATATAACCGTACTTGCGAAACTTTGTCTCTGAGAATGCTTACCTCAGTACCACTAATTTCAAGTCGGATATTCTCACTATCTGCCCCCACAAGCGTCCCTATTAGTTTTTTTTGTCCATTTATTGGTACAAAAGTAGATATTTCTACCTTATCTCCATTATGACGGATAAAATCTTTTTCTTTCTTTAGCGGACGGTCAAGACCTGGTGACGATACTTCTAATATGTAACTTTCTTTTATCGGGTCAAGTTTATCGAGTTGTTCTTCCAAGCGTTCACTAACGCTCTGACAATCATCAACTTCTAGTCCACCTGGTTTATCAAGAAACACTCTAAGATACCAGTCCCGCTCTTTTACATATTCAACATCAATGAGTTCTAACCCCGAACCTTTTATAATTTCACTAACAATTTCTTCGATAAGGTTTTCGATTGTGCTATGAGCCATTTTCTCCCACCTCGATTATAGGTTTTACTGCTATTGTTGCCTGACCTTCCACAACCTTATACCCTATATCTGGGAATACCGTTTATAGTCAGACTTTGCCTTATGAACAGAAGATGAAAGAGTGGGTTCAATACCCACTCTTTGCAAAGACACTCGATATGCTATTTTTATTATACCACTCTAAGAATATTTTTACAACAGCTAATACCAGCCTTGTTATTAACATGAAATTGACTGCTTGTTTAACCAAAAAGCATCATCTGATTATTTTCCGGCATATCTCTAAGACAGCCATGTTCCCGCAAAATATCAATTACTGTTTTCGAAACCCTGCTCCGTAGGCGTAAGTCATCTACTGATGAAAACGGTTTACCCTGCCGGACTTCAACAATATTCCGTGCAGCATTGTCGCCAACTCCTTCCAGCGCGGCTAAAGGCGGCAATAGCCCACTATCTACAATTAAAAAGCGCGTTGCATCAGATTTGTAAAGATCTACCTGATGAAAGGTAAAGCCCCTAAGATACATTTCTAATGCTATTTCAACAATAGTCTGCAGCCCCTTTTCCTTGGCCGTCATCGAATTATTAGCCTTTTGTTCAAGTTCTAATAACTTTTGTCTAAGTGCAGGTTCACCTTTCACAATAAGGTTAGCGTCAAATTCTGTTGCCCGTACAGTAAAATACGCGGCATAAAACGCTAACGGATAATGCACTTTACAATAAGCAATCCGAAATGCCATCATTACATAGGCAACCGCATGAGCTTTTGGAAACATATATTTTATTTTTTGGCATGATTGAATGTACCAGTCTGGGACATTGCTTTCTTTTAATTCGGCAACATCATCTGGTTTAATTCCTTTACCTTTTCTGACACTCTCCATAACTTTGAAGGCAACTTGCGGTTTAACCCCTTTTTGAAGAAGGTATATCATTATGTCATCACGGGTAGATATAGCTTCAGACAAAGGCGCCGTGCCGCTGCGAATAAGATCCTGAGCGTTATTTAACCAAACATCGGTACCATGAGAAAAACCACTGATACGAACCAAGCCGCTAAAATTTTTTGGTTTAGTATCTTCAAGCATCTGTCGGACAAATTTAGTTCCATATTCAGGTACTCCAAATGTGCCAACTTTTGAGCCTAGTTCTTCCGGAGATAATCCCAGTGCCTCTGTTGATGAAAACAAACTAAGGGTAGCTTGGTCATCAAACGGAATTGTTTTCGGATCAATGCCAATGAGGTCTTCCAGCATTTTTATAACCGTGGGATCGTCATGCCCCAGAATATCGAGTTTAACTAACCGACTGCTAATCGAATGATAGTCAAAATGAGTGGTTATTGTCTTTGAATTTTTGTCATCCGCAGGAAATTGAATGGGAGTAAAGTGATGAACATCCATGTCCCGCGGTACAACCATAATGCCGCCAGGATGCTGACCAGTTGTTCGTTTTACTCCAGTACAACCTCCCAACAGGTAATTGATATGCGCATTACGCGGCATAATTCCTTTTTCGGAAAAATAATTTTTCACAAAACCGTATGCCGTCTTATCTGCAATAGTGGCAATTGTTCCGGCCCGAAAAACATTGTCTTTGCCAAAAAGTTCTTCAGTGTATTTATGCGCAACAGGCTGATATTCGCCAGAAAAGTTAAGGTCAATATCTGGTACTTTGTCACCATGAAACCCCATAAACACCGCAAACGGAATATCATGACCATTTTTTGTCGTCGGCTCACCACACCGCGGACAATCCTTATCCGGTAAGTCAAAGCCACCACCATAGGAACCGTCAACAACAAATTCACTGTATTTACATTTACTGCACCGCCAATGTGGCGGCAACGGATTAACTTCAGTAATATCGGTCATCGTAGCCACAAATGACGACCCGACCGACCCTCTTGACCCAACCAGATAGCCATCGTCCAGCGACTTTTTAACTAGTTTATGCGCAATAAGATATAATACGGCAAATCCATGATTAATTATTGAATCAAGTTCAGTTTTCAGCCGTTCCGCCACTATCTCTGGCAAAGGATCTCCATATAGTTCCCACGCTTTTTTATAAGACATATTCTTAATCTGCTCTTCCGCGCCTGGTATTTTAGGCGAGTAAAGTTCATCAGGAATAGGCTTGAATGATTCGATGGTTTCGCTTATCAGGCGGGTGTTTTCTACTACCACTTCATAGGCTTTGTCCTTTCCAAGGTAGGAAAACTCTGCCAACATTTCAGGTGTAGTCCTTAAGTAAAGTGGTGGCTGATTGTCAGCATCACTATAACCTTGTCCCGCCATTAAAATGCGGCGGTATGCTTCATCTTCCGGGTTCAAAAAGTGAACGTCACAAGTAGCAACAACTAGTTTACCTAGTTGTTCTCCTAATCTTACAACTGTCCGGTTAATATCCCGCAGCCCATCATCATCGGCTACTTTACCATTACGAATTAAAAACTCATTGTTAGCAATCGGCTGAATTTCCAAGTAATCATAAAACTTAGCAATTTCTTGTATTCTTTCCTCCGATTCCCCCTCAATAATAGCCTGTATTAATTCGCCAGCTTCACAGGCTGACCCCAATATAAGTCCTTCCCGATGCTCCTCAAGTACAGTTCTGGGAATACGCGGTTTCCGATGTAAATACTTAAGATGAGCTAATGAAACTATCCGATAAAGATTGCGTAACCCAATGATATTTTGAGCTAACATAATTATATGGTTGGACTGATTGGTATTGTCATCATTAATCAAATACCCTTCCATTCCATAAATAACTTTAATACCGGCCTTAGCAGCTACCTCTTGGGCTTCAGGAAAAGCCTGGACAACCCCATGGTCAGTCACGGCAATCGCGGGGTGACCCCATTTTGCCGCGGTTGTAATTAATGATTTTACCGAAACAACTGCATCTAGGGCACTCATCCTGGTATGCGCATGCAGTTCCACTCTGGCTGTTGGCGCCTCATCTTTTCGTTCAGCCTTTTTTATTCTGACCATACTATCAGCAAAGATAACTAATTCGTTAGCATATTTATCAAATTGGACAGTACCCTTGACTTTGACCATTATACCGTCGCTGATACTAGCGGTTATTTTTGCAAACTGCTCTTTATTTTCAAAAAAACTTTTTCCGCTGATACCACCAGATAAATCAGCAACATCAAATGTTAATAGATTTCTGCCTGAACGAAGTTCCCTAACTTCATGTTTAATAAGCTGCCCAATAAGAACGATATTACGTCCTTCATCATTAATCCTGCTAATGTCTTGTGGATTATCTTTTATGTTACGACCAAAAATTATGCTATTTTCTTCTTTATGTGCCGCAACCAGCTTAACTTCCATTGACGCCGCCGGCTCGATTATTTCTTCTTCACACACTGGAAGGTCTTCAACCGCGATAGCGATAAACTCTATCCGACACTCACGCGCAAATTCTTTGGCCAAGATACCTTGAATGGTTGGCCGCACTCCTTGATTATCGAGGATTTGGGCGGACAACTCGCCTTTAGTTTGAATACTTAAAGTAGTACCATCAAAATCCCATTCGGCATCACTCATAAGAAGCTTTACAGTATGGTTGCCGTTGGCAATCCGATTTATAAATTCCGGCCATTTTTCAGCTAAATACTGTTCAAGGATGTGGATAGTCTGAGTAAACTTTACCTCATTTATCCCGCAACTATTACAAATATGTTTTGCGGTACACTCAAGCAAGTTATTGGGGATAGACTCAACAACATTTACAAATACTACCCACGTAGCTTTTTCTGTGTTGACCTCAACTTTAGTTATCCTGCCCTGTTCTAGCAGCCGTCTATCTGTGTCCTTTAGCATAAGATCAGTAGCTAGGCCCGCTAATGTCTGAGCAGCTTCAGGAATAATACAATACGTAGACACCGTTATCCTCTCCTTGACTACAAACCTGTCTACTAACACGAATATTATTTAGTTTATTTGTTCTATGGAATATACTTCAGGTACTTCGTCTAATAATTGAATAACTCCCGTAGCATCCAATGCGTTAGTTAATTTTAGTACAAATTCTACATCTATTTTATTACTTTTGCTGCCTTGGTGCATGGTAATATTACGAATGCTTATACCCCGCTCACCGAAAAACGAGGCAATTTGCCCCATTGTTCCCGGTTTATCGGCAATGCACATTTTAAATCGCTGGGTATTTTTGTTAATAAGATAGTGGCGTTCAAGATACCCAAAAAATACTAAGGCAAGAAATACGATGGCTGTAGTCAATGCTGCCGCAAAAAACATTCCTCCGCCCACTGCCAAACCAATACCAGCCACTACCCACAGACTTGCAGCCGTGGTCAGCCCCCGCACGTTCACCCCTTCACGTATTATCGTACCGGCACCTAAAAAACCAATACCACTTATTACCTGAGCCGCAATTCGACCGGGGTCTTTCGGTCCATCAAAGCCTGTATTGAAAGCAAACATAGATACCAGCATAATAAGACAAGAGCCCACGCAAACCAGAATATGAGTTCGTAATCCGGCCGGTCGTTCAAGGCTTTCCCGTTCAAGCCCGATGAGGCCGCCAAGAATTGCTGCTAGCATCAACCGTAATACTATATCAAGTTCACCGATTTCCACGCTATATCCCCCTTAGGTTACGGGAGTATCTACTATTCAGACTAGAAATAGCACTTTCAGGAGAAAAAAAGCTGCAACATTAATGATGTCGGCAGCTTTTTCGCTTTTTTAATCAAATCTAACCAGAGCATAAATGGTGCTAAAAAATCTCTACAGTTTTTTTAGTAGTGTTTTGATTTCAGTCACAAAGTTTTCAGGGGCAAAGAAGAAAATTTCACCATTTTTACGTACTTTGACTTCAATAAGATTTTCATTTAGCGCTTTTGGTCCCAAAGTAATTTTCAGCGGATAGCCAATCAAGTCAGCATCTTTAAATTTTACCCCGGCCCGTTCAGGTCGATCATCAAGTACCGCGTCAACTCCCGATTTATTAAGTTCAGTATAAATTTTTTCGGCAAGTTCCATTTGCGCAATATCTTTGACGTTTACCGGAACAATAACTGCATGGTACGGGGCAATGGCTACCGGCCAGATAATACCATGTTCATCATTATTTTGTTCAATGGCTGCTGCCATTGTCCGGCTTACCCCAACCCCATAGCAGCCCATAACCATTAGTTTTTCTTTGCCGTTTTCGTCAAGGAAAGTTGCTTTGAGTGCCTTGGAATATTTGGTATAAAGCTTAAAGACTTGTCCTGCCTCAATGCCCCTAGCCGTATTTACTGGTGCACCACAGTGCGGGCACGGATCACTTTCTTTTATCATCCGTATATCCGCAACTATTGCAGGTTTAAAATCGCGACCAGGATTAACATTAATATAATGATAATCGGTCTTGTTGGCCCCGGCAACAGAATTATGCATATTCATTACGGTAGCATCCGCCACAATAATAACATCTTTTACGCCAATTGGACCAATAAATCCTGGAACAGCACCAGTCAAGTTCTGTACGTCAATTTCGTTTGCCAAGGCCAAGTTAATGCAATTCAATTCATTTTGTAATTTGATTTCATTGACTTCATGATCCCCACGCACCAAAGCCAATACTAATTTTTTTTCGGTCTGATAAGCCAAGGTCTTGATAGTTTTATCCGCACTGATCTTTAATAATTTACAAACTGCTTCAATCGATTTGGTCCCCGGGGTAGACCTTTCTTCTAATGGCAAAGGTTCTTCATCTGGCGCAACAATTGGATGCATTTCCGCTTTTTCAACGTTGGCAGCATAATTGCACTTCTGACAATATACAATAGCAGCTTCACCCGAATCAGCAAGCACCATAAACTCATGACTGCCACTGCCACCAATCGCACCTGAATCTGCTTCAACCGGACGAAATTCCAGTCCACATCTAGTGAAAATTTTGGTATAAGCATCATACATCTTGCTATAGCTTTCATCCAAGCCTTGTTCATCGCGGTCAAAGGAATACAAGTCTTTCATAATAAACTCTCGGCCTCGCATCAGGCCAAAGCGCGGACGAATTTCATCACGATATTTATTCTGAATCTGATAGAGCATCAAGGGTAATTGGCGATACGAACGAACATCGCTTCTCACTACTGTGGTAATCATTTCTTCGTGGGTTGGGCCTAAGCAAAAGTTACGGTTATGCCGATCTTTTAACCGAAACATTTCATCGCCATAAACATCCCAACGCCCGGACTCTTGCCAAATCTCCGCCGGTTGAATAACTGGCATGGCCAATTCCTGGCCGCCTTTGGCATCCATCTCTTCTCTGACAATAGTTTCAATTTTCCTTAACACTCGCCAAGCCAGCGGCAAATATGTATACATTCCCCCCGCTGCTTTGCGAATAAAACCAGCCCTGAGCATTAATTGGTGACTTATTACTTCGGCTTCAGCCGGTGTTTCCCTCAGTGTAGGTGCATATAGTTGTGAAGCACGCATACTATTCCTCCTTAATTAGCCTCTCGATTTCTTCAAACAATGCGTTTACTAATTGATCTTCAGTAACCTTTTTTATTACTTCGCCTTTTCTAAATAAAATTCCTTGTCCTTTTCCTCCGGCAATACCAACATCCGCTTCTTTAGCTTCACCGGGTCCATTAACCACACATCCCATAACAGCTACGGTTATGGGTCTGGTAATAGCTTTTAGCTTATCTTCAACAGCAGTGGCAATTCCCACGAGATCGATATTACAACGGCCACACGTCGGGCAAGACACCAATGTTGGTCCGTAATTTCGAAGGCCTAATGCTTTTAAAATTTCATTGGCGACCCGCACTTCTTCAACCGGGTCGCCAGTAAGAGAAACTCTGATGGTATCTCCGATGCCTTCTGCTAGTAATGCTCCAATTCCCACCGCAGATTTTATAATTCCTGAGTTAACAGTTCCCGCCTCAGTTATGCCCAAATGAAGCGGGTATCGGGTGGCTTCTGACATAAGTCGGTATGCTTTAATCGTCAACGGAACATCATGCGCCTTAAGCGATATTTTTATATCATTAAAGTCTAAATCTTCAAGGATGCTAATATGTCCTCTGGCACTTTCAACCATAGCCTCAGCGGTTATATTGCCACCAAATCTCGCAAGTAATGCCTTATCGATTGAACCAGCATTAACACCGATGCGAATAGGAACCCCCTTAGACCGTGCAGCTTTAACTACTTTAGTTACTTGGTCCCGATCACCAAGATTACCAGGATTAATTCTCAGTGCATCAAGCCCTTGCTCGATGGCTGTCAACGCCAAGCGATAATCAAAATGAATGTCGGCCACCAATGGAACATCTCCCACTGCTGTTTTTATTGCGCCTAAACTTAGCGCCGCCTCGTTATCGGGCACAGCTAAGCGTACAATATCACAGCCAGCAGCTGTCAGTTGCTTTATTTGACTGACAGTTGCCGGTATGTCGGTGGTCTTAGTGTTGGTCATTGATTGCACTGAGATTGGCGCTTCACCGCCAACAATAATTTTACCTATTTTTACTTGTCTAGTAAATTTACGATTCACAAAAATCACTCACCAAGTATTTTATTTACCCATAAATATTCGCGTAACGTCTTTAAACGTAGCAAATATAAATAGCATTACTAATAGTGCTAAACCAATCATTTGGACGAACTGGAGTTTTTCCGGACTTAACGGTTTACGTCGTACTGCTTCTACTGCTAAAGTTACGATGTGCCCGCCATCTAGGGCCGGAACCGGTAATAGATTAAGCAGACCAATATTTATACTTAGAAAAGCTGCTATTTTAAGCAGAGGCAGTATTCCCATCTGAGCTACTTCACCAACAATTTTTGCAACCCCTATCGGACCTGCTACTTCAGCGGGAGCTCTGCCAATAAACATGTCCCGCAACCCTTCTAAAATGGCTGCGGCCCACAGATACGTTTGTTTTATCGCCAAGCCTATTGCTTCGATTGGCCCCGGCTGATAGTTATTGATAATCGGCACGACACCAATGACTCGATAATTTGTATTCTGGTTATATTCTGGCACAATAGTGGCAGTACCATATTGACCGCCACGCTCATAGTTAATGACTAGTGGTGCATCATCATTTGTTCTGATTGTTTTAACCATTTCTGTCCATGTTTGAATTTTAGTACCATTGACTTCAAGAATACGGTCTCCACTCATTAGCCCAGAATTCGCCGCCGGTTGACCAGCAATTGCAGTTCCAATTACCGCCTGATCCGAGGGTGTGTCAATGCCGCTAATACTAATCACTAGTAGAATTAGTAGTACTGGCAAAACAAAATTCATAAACGAGCCCGCAAAAATTACTACCATTCTTGCCCAAATGGGCTTAGAGTTAAAAGACTTATCATCCTGCTCTTCATCCGGATCCATCCCGGCAATTTTATTGAACCCGCCTAATGGAATGATGCGTAACGAATAAACTGTATCGCCATATTTCTTGCTTATAAGCTTTGGTCCAAACCCAATTGCAAATTCATGCACACCCATTCCAGTGGCTTTAGCGGTAGCAAAATGGCCGAACTCGTGAAAAAACACCAATAGACCAATCACAAATATGGTAGCAATGACGGTTATCAGCAAGGTTTTCCCTCCTGCTTCTAAATTATTTTTGTTGTTCGATTACCTGTGTTGCGAACTGCCTAGCCCAACTATCAGAATCAATTATATTTTTAAGGTTCGGATTGACGGTTACTTGATGATTATGCATAGTATATCGGATTAAGGTTGTAATTTCGGTAAACGTCAGGCGCTTAGCCAAAAATGCATTTACTGCAATTTCATTAGCCGCATTAAATACACATGGCATCGTACCGCCAATGCGTCCTGCTTCAAAAGCAATAGCAAGCGCAGAAAAAGCTTGCGTATCCGGCGGAAAAAATGTCAAGGATCCCATGTCACTAAAGTTAAGGTGTTTATTACTGGCCGCCAGACGTCCGGGGTAACTTAATGCGTATTGGATTGGAACGCGCATGTCAGGTATGCCCAATTGAGCCAATACTGCGCCATCTATAAATTCGATCATTGAATGTATGATACTTTGTGGATGTACGACTACTTCAATTTGGTCATAAGTCACATCAAACAACCACTTTGCTTCAATGACTTCAAGACCTTTGTTGGCTAAGGTGGCCGAATCTACGGTTATTTTTCTGCCCATTGACCAGGTAGGATGCTTTAAGCATGATTCAATAGTGACACTTTGAAGTTTTTCATAACTATATCCACGAAACGGACCGCCTGAAGCAGTAAGAATTATTTTAGATAGGTTTTCTCGGTTGTGTCCTACTAAACACTGCCATATCGCACTATGTTCGCTATCGACTGGTAACAGGTCAACCCCTTTAGCTTTAGCCAGTTTCGTAACAATTTCGCCTGCTGCAACCAGTGTTTCTTTATTTGCCAGTGCGATATTTTTCCCAGCCTCAATGGCGGCAATGGTAGGTTTTAACCCAGCAAATCCTACCATTGCGGTTACTACAATGTCCACATGGCTAGTTGTTGCCGCAGCTAAAAGTCCATCTTCTCCCGCCAAAATTTTGGTGCGCCCCCGGTAACGGTTTCGTAACCGGTCTGCGGCTTGGGTATCAACAAGAACAGCTATTTCTGGCTGAAATCGTTCAATTTGGGTTTCTAACAATGTGTCATTTTTATACGCGGCTAGAGCAGTTACTTCCAATTTATCACGATGTGCGGCAACTACTTCCAGCGTTTGAGTGCCAATAGATCCAGTACAGCCTAAAACGGCCAAGCGTTTTAGCATAGTAAGCCCCTTTCAGTAGATAATTTAGCTTATACCAAAAGTAATTATGTAATAATAAACTATTGGTACTGTGAACATTATGCTGTCAAATCGATCAAGGATGCCGCCATGCCCAGGCAGGAGGTTACTTGAATCTTTTACCCCGGCTGATCGTTTTATCGCAGACTCAATCAAATCTCCCAGCGGTGCGACAATTCCGATTAATAGACCAGCACACGCACTATTATATAAATTTAGATTACATAAATTCCCAATCACTATCACAGCAATTATACTGCCTGCGACCCCGCCAGCCAACCCTTCCCAGGTTTTTCCTGGACTGATTAATGGTGCAAGTTTATGTTTTCCTAGCCACGATCCTACAAAAAAAGCGAAGGTGTCTGAAGCCCAGGTTCCAATAATCGCTACCCAAAAAAATACTTCTCCGCTTTGAAGTAATCCCATCGCCGTCTTTATTTCAAATGAGCAATCAGTAAATCTTAACAGGACCAAGTGGGCAAAACTCAAACCAATGTAAACTATTCCAAAAATAGTATAAATTGCGTCACGAAGCGTAAAACTGGCATTGGTCAATATCACTTTTGCCATTATAATAAATGTGGCAACAACTAATACCGCAATAGTTTCCTGAAAGTTACCCAGCCAAGCCGTACCCCAAATAAGTATAATTGCAATAGCACCAAGAAGCCGGGCTCCGTTTATTTCTGAATTACTCATCATATTACAAAATTCACGCCAGGCCAGTAGCGTAAAAATAAGCGCCGCTAGCGCAAATACACTCTGACCATAATGCACTAAAAAGACTGTGGCTAAAGCACCGATGATTGCGGTAATAATTCGCTTCCCCAACATGTTGAACACCTACTTTGGATTTTTTAGCCCACCAAAACGCCGATCACGTTTCTGAAAGTCAGCAATGGCTTTTATCAAATGTTCAGCCTTAAAATCAGGCCAATTGCTGTCGGTAAACCATAATTCGGCGTACGCCGACTGCCACAACAAAAAATTGCTTAATCTCAAATCGCCGCTCGTCCTGATTACCAAGTCAGGATCTGGCAAATCATTAGTGTATAAATGTTCACTAATGCTACTTTCCGTAATTTCTGCTATTGTCAGCTTTTCATCAATTACTTGTTGAGTTATTTTTCGCACTGCCCGAATCACTTCCGCCCGACCGCCATAATTAACTGCAATGTTTAGAACTAATTTATTGTTGTTAGCAGTGCGGTCGGTAGCCAAAACTATTTTCGCTTGCAAGCTTTCTGACAGTTCATCAATACCACCGATAAATCTGATTTGCACACCCTTGCTATCTAATTCATCAATCTCACTATCAAGGTATTCTGAAAATAAGCGCATCAGAAGTTCAACTTCAGCTGCTGGACGTTTCCAATTTTCAGTAGAAAAAGCGTATACCGTCAATACCTTGATGCCGATGGTTGTTGCTGTTTTAACGATATTTCTAAGAGCTTCTACTCCGGCACGATGACCAAAGGTTCGAGGTAAGCCGCGTTTTTGCGCCCACCGCCCATTACCATCCATAATAATAGCAACGTGCCCTGGCATCCTGCTCGATTCAAGCTGGCTATCATTAAAATTAGTATTTCGTTTATTATTGCTGGTAAACCACTTTCCCCACACAGTTATAACTCCTCTGTTTAATTTTGAACCCCCTCTCACGAGGGGGTTCAGTATTGTACTAAACTGTATCCGCCTGAAAATACCTATTAGTCAGCCTCTTTACCCATCTTTGCTGCAACTAAAAGCACATTAAGCCCATCTTCAGTAGTTTTGTGCCTCACAACATATAATAAGTGTTCCTCAATGCTGAACTTTAAACGATCCGGTTTCGTTTTCACTATAACATACGGAGCGCCTTTTTGCTGAAATTCCAAAATGGCATCTTCTAGTGGCCAAGCGACTACATCCATCTTATACTTCCATTATTTCCTTTTCTTTGATGTCCATAACCTGCTCAACTTCTCGAATGTATTTATCAGTCAGCTTCTGGATATCATCTTGCGCTTTTTTTACTTCGTCTTCAGAAATTTTTTTGTCTTTTTCCAGCTTTTTTATGTCCTCATTAGCATCGCGACGAAGATTTCGAATCGCTACTCGTCCCTCTTCTGCCTTCTTGTGAACCACTTTAACCAGTTCGATTCTCCGCTCTTGAGTAAGTTGAGGGATGTTTAGTCGGATTACCGAACCATCACTGTTAGGCGATAAACCAAGTTCGGACTTTTGAATAGCTTTTTCGATCGGCGAAAGCATACTTTTATCCCATGGCTGAATAACAATAAGCCTCGGTTCAGGAACAGAAACATTAGCAACTTGATTTACCGGAGTCGGTGTTCCATAGTAATCAATAGTAACTTTATCAAGCAATGCAGGAGTAGCGCGTCCTGCTCGCAGGCTAGCATATTCTTTGCGCAATACCTCTAAAGCCTTTTTCATTCTTTCTTCATGGCTTGCAGAGATTTCTTTAACTTCCATGTTTCTTCCCCCCCACAACAGTACCAATATTCTGCCCTAAAGCAGCTTTTAAAATGTTACCAGGCTCATCAATACTGAATACGATAATTGGAATTTTGTTATCCATGCACAGACTAGTTGCAGTTGAATCCATAACTCCAAGGCCGCGTTGCAATACTTCTATATATTGAAGTTCAGTAAATTTTTTGGCATCTGGATTATACCGCGGATCAGAGTCATATACTCCATCCGTGTTTTTCTTCGCCATTAAAATAACGTCAGCTTCTATTTCAGCAGCTCTAAGGGCAGCAGTTGTATCTGTAGAAAAGAAAGGATTTCCGGTACCTGATGCAAAAATGACCACGCGGCCTTTTTCCAAGTGGCGAATAGCACGCCGCCGAATATATGGCTCAGCAACTTGACGCATTTCGATCGCCGTTTGAACTCTAGTATCTACGCCACAGTTTTCTAATGCATCTTGCAAAGCTAACGAATTCATTACAGTCGCTAACATTCCCATATAGTCAGCTGTTGCCCGATCCATGCCTTTAGCACTTCCTGATAATCCCCGCCAAATATTCCCGCCACCGACTACTACTGAAATTTGTAGTCCCGCAGTGCTTTGGGTTTCCTTAATTTCACGAGCAATCGCATCAACGATTACGGGGTCTATCCCATATCCAACATTACCAGCTAACGCTTCACCACTCAATTTTAGTACTACGCGTTTATATTTTGCGGCCTGCATCACTTTACCCCCGTTACTATTTAAATATCTTCTCTGAATATCTGATAAAATCCTTTATTTAACATTACTAGAGTTCAGAAAATAAGAGAACACAAAGTGTTCTCTTATTTAGTCTAGCCTTATTAGCTACGCTTTATTTACGGTAGCCATAACTTCAGCAGCAAAATCATCATTTTTCTTTTCAATGCCTTCGCCTAGTTGATAGCGAGTAAATCTCCGCACCGAAATTTTTTCACCAATTTTGGAAATTTTTTCATTAATAAGCTGAGTGATTGTTTTATCTGTATCTTTAATGTAAACCTGTTCCATCAAACATACTTCTTTATAATATTTATCAATACGCCCTGTGACCATTTTTTCAGCAATATTAGCAGGTTTTCCTTCATTTACAGCCTGCGCTTTGAGCACTTCTTTTTCATGCTCAATAATCTCAGCCGGTACTTCTTCCCGACGTACATAACTAGGATTCGCTGCCGCAACTTGCATTGCAATATCACGCGCCAAAGCTTTGAAGTCATCTGTTTTCGCAACAAAATCGGTTTCACAGTTCAATTCTAAGAGTACCCCGATTCGGCCACCACCATGTATGTAAGACTCAACAACGCCCTCAGCAGCAACTTTTCCAGCTCTTTTAGCCGCAGCTGCCAAACCTTTTTCTCGGAGAAAATCTACGGATTTTTCCATGTCTCCCTGGTTCTCGGTTAATGCCTTTTTGCAATCCATCATGCCTGCGCCAGTCCGTTCACGCAGTGTTTTTACCATATCAGCGGTAATCATCGGTAATCCTCCCGTCTTTTATTAAAAGTAAGGTAAGGGGATAAGCCCCTTACCTTAGCATTCTACTCATTAGCAGCCAGTTGTTCGCCTTGACGACCTTCCATAACTGCATCAGCCATTTTTGCAGTTAACAGCTTAACTGCACGAATTGCATCATCGTTACCCGGAATTACATAGTCAATTTCATCCGGATCGCAATTGGTATCAACAATTCCAACAATTGGAATACCAAGCTTTATAGCCTCAGCTACAGCAATACGTTCTTTGCGAGGATCAATTATAAACAGTGCCCCTGGCAGCTTATTCATGTTCTTGATGCCGCCTAAGAACTTCTGCAATCTTTCCATTTCATGACGCAAGGTGATAACTTCTTTTTTCGGCAATACTTCAAACATGCCACGAGCTTCCATGTCATCCAATTCACGTAACCGATTAATCCGGCGCTGAATGGTTGGGAAGTTCGTCAGCATGCCACCTAGCCAACGTTCGTTAACATAGTACATGTCACAACGAGCTGCTTCTTCAGCAACAGCATCATGAGCTTGTTTCTTAGTACCTACAAAAAGAATGGTTTGGCCTTCAGCGGCAACGTCGCGAATGAAGTTGTACGCATCCTCAACCTTTTTTACTGTTTTTTGCAGGTCAATAATGTAAATACCATTACGCTCCGTAAAAATGTATGGAGCCATCTTCGGATTCCATCTTCTGGTCTGGTGACCAAAGTGAACACCAGCTTCCAAAAGTTGTTTCATTGAAATAACTGACAAAATAAGCACCTCCTGTTTTTTACCGCCGCCATCTGCATCTCTCATCGCAACCTTTATTGGCACAGACGATGAAATTAGAAGGCGTGTGTGATTACACCGAAAATTAGTATATCATAATTATCTAACTATAACAAGCTATTTTTATCATATTCAGGCAAAATTAGTATGTAAATACAATCATTTTTTATTCAGTTGCAGCAACAAATTTACCGCACCTTTACCTAAGCCTGTGGCTTTAGCAATTTCCATTGCAGTATATCCTTGGTCGGCCATAGCAATTATCCGCTGACGTTTATCATTGTTTATGCCGTCTCTGATTTCAATTGAAGCTGGCTCTACTTTACCGGAAGGAACTTCTTCCTTGGAAGACTCCACAGGCAAGATATCTGGCGGCGAATATAATTCAACTGATTCTTGTACTGATATTTCCGGTAATAATTTTTTATCTATTCCAAGTAGTTCAATAGTCTTTAGCTGTTTGGCTAGAAGTTCACTTTTTTCATCAGCTTCTTCCAACAAGAGTTCCAAATGAGCTATTTGAGTTTCTAAGCGTCTAATAACCTGATCAGCGGTTTTTTCCAGTTGAAGCCGCAATTCGTCAGTCGGTACTAAAGCTTGAAGAGAAAAAATTTTCACAATCATGTCTCGCTTATAAACAATAAAAAACACCAAAAATAGCACTATTAAAACGAATGTTATCCATCCAGTAAGCATTTTTCACCTCAGGTTTTAATGTCGACAAGTTTCCCGCGTAATGGATCAATAGCAACAGGAACTTTTTCCTGCTCATCACTATCTGATGAATCATCATCTTTTTCAGACTGATACTGTTCTCTTTTCGCAGAAGACTTTCCGCCATTTTTAGCATTTACTCTGCCACCAATGTTTTTCCCGGCACTTTGTACTGCTTGCTGCACATTCTCTGAAATTTGATGCCACGCCTGAGCATTTTCTTGCTGTTGCAATGAGTTTTTATGGTCAACAATCTGCTGGGTTTTACTCACTTCTGTTGAACGTGGAATCATAACTTGCAGGTCGATAGATCTTATGGTCACTCTATCCACCACCCTAGCTGGTTATTATTACTTATACGTACCAGTTTTTATATCACCATCTTCGACATAGAAGGATGTAAATTTACAAGTTTCTCTGATTAATTTTATTGAGTTACCAATTACTATCTTTACTCCAGGGTACACCATATCCGAGACTCGTATCCGGCCATAGCGGGTTTCGTCAAATACTAGTTCTATTTCCATTCTTCTTTTACGCATATTATCAACGGCTCCCGCCAATTGAAATTGGGCTTTTGTCATTTTTAACATCATTTCCCGTTTCTCCGGCGGCATTTCCACTTGATTCATATTTTTAAGTATAATGAGAGCTTTTTGGGCTTGATCTAAATTATGTTCAGCTTCTTTAAGTTCCTTACGCAAAATTTGATATTCATCACGAATTTCAGGTGGAACGCCAACCTCAAGTTCCGTGGCTACAGCCAAATGTGTTCCCACTACTTTTGCTCTAATTTCATCGGCAGCCATGACATGTCCCCCGGCAATAATTCCCCGCTTACCTTCAACAATCACTCTTTTACCAGCATTAGCCCTGCTATGAAGTATAGCGTCAGCAACAATGATATCTTGTCCAGCGGAAACAAGGCCATTTTCAATAAACTTTGCCGTGAGATTCTCGCGGGCACTAACCTCGCCCCGTTGCATGCCTTGAATTCCACCACGAATAACAATGTTTTTTGCTTCAATTGTGCCACCACTAACCGATCCGTATACGTCAACATTACCGTCAGCTACAACTTTAAACCCAGCTTGCACTGATCCCCTAATAACTACATTTCCGACAAAGGTAATGTTTCCAGTGGATAAGTCAACATCTTCTTTTATTTCAATAACTGGCAACACATTAATTTTATTATTAATAAACTGTACCTGCCCCGAAATCACAGCATACAACTTGTCTTCTTCAGCTTTAGTATTTTTCCCAGCAGGCAGTGAAATATCTTTACCTGATTTAGCACTAATAGATTGCCCCAACACATCAATTCCATCAGTACCATGAGTTGCTGCGTTTTTTTCTGCCAGAAGGTCCCCTTCATTAACTACGGTAAATAAATTCAAATCTTTAAAGTCAACCCGCCCATCTTCTAATTCCAGCGGACGGCCTTTATTTTCTAAGTTAACAAAATACTTAATACTTGCATTCTGGCCATTTTCAGGACGATTTCCATTAGCAATGGTCATTGTTTTGCCAGGATGCTCAATTGCCTGCTTGACAGCCACTTCATCAATACCGTGAGTAACACCACAGGCATTAATCTTATCCATGGCCTCGCTAAGATTAATTGCCCGACAATTAGGATGTATAACAATTGTCAGCTCTGCTTCCATCCGTTCCCGGTCTACACGTACATCAATTTCTGGTTCTGCTAACTCCATTTTACCAATTTTTACGCTTTTTCCGGTAGCATCGTTTACTGCCTGGCTAATAATTCCACCATCAAACTCCGTAACCTTACGTTTTGCTAAATCGGCAAGAATGTCCTCTTCTTTAACCGGAGTGCCTTGGTTTTTTGGTGGATATACTACTAAGTGAACTCCCTCTTCATTCAGGGTAATTTGATATCTGCCATTTAGCGGCTTTTCCTGTTCTAAATTACCTGACGTATCTTCAAAGTCACTCATAGCATCCCCTCCCCTTCAAAACAAATTATACCAAGCTAGCTTTAACACGCGATAAGGCTCCCCTTAGCCTAAAGATGGCTTTAGTGTGAAGTTGAGATATTCTCGCTTCAGTCAATTTAAGAATCAGGCTAATTTCTTTTAAAGTCAGCCCTTCATAATAATACAATGTTACAACCAACCGTTCCTTTTCCGATAACTTGCCAATTGTTTTAGCTAAAGTAGCCTTTACTTCTTCTTCTTCAAGATATTTAGTAGGATTGGTTTCCACGCCTGAAGGAGTTTCGGCTTTTATATAGTCATCTAAAGGAATGATTGTACAACTGCTAATTGTATTCAAGAGATTATGCAATTGCAAAATAGAAATTCCCATTGTTGTGGCAATTTCTTCATCCGTAGCGGAACGTCCAAATTTATGTTCTAGTTTGGACACTACTTGCTCATACTGACGAGCCTTTTGCCTCACTGATGCAGGAATCCAGTCCTGAGCCCGCAATGAATCAAGCATCGCACCCCGAATCCTAGTTACTGCATAAGTCTCAAATTTGACTCCGCGGCTAATATCAAATCGCTCAATAGCTTCAATTAAACCAAAGAACCCGTTACCAGCAAGATCATCTTTATCAACATGGGAAGGTAAACCAATAGATAATCGACCTGTAACTATTTTCACTAATGGCATATAATGCTCAATCAGCTTTTCACGAAGTTCAGGATTTCTACTTTGCTGATATAGCAGCCACATGCTATTAATTTCCATCAACTGGTCTTCGCTTTGATTTTCTCGTTTTGCTATCACAGCAATTACCCCCTCACGCTATTTCATTACCCTTTATCTGAAATGCGGTCAAACTGTTCAGGCGTAAAGGGGTTAAACTTCATATCGGCGTCATTTTTTTCGGCATAGTTTTGTTCAATTTCACCAACAGCATTGTCGCTCGAAAGCTCAATGTGTTGTCCCAAGATCTCTGGCTCTGGTTTTTTAAGGAATCTTTCAATTATACTTATTAACAGGTAACCTATCGCACCAAATAATATTACGGAAAATAATGCCCGGTACACAATAGTTGTCGTTCTGACATCATGGTATAAAGCAAATATAGTGGTAAGGACCCCCCCGACAAGCGCTAAAATTAGCACAAATCGTAGCCTACTCATCATATATTGCCCCTCCCCAATTATAATTCTTTCTCACCTTTATCAATGGTTTTTATCCGAAAAATACCATTGGTCAAATTCAATTCTACTGTACGTCCATAGTTGCCGCCAGTATCTTCGGCTACTATCTTTAATGCCAATTGTTTAAGCACTACACGTACCGCTTCCGAATTACGCTCGCCTACCCGCATAATATCGGTAGCATTAGCAAAAGTAAACATTTGCGCGCCTCCGGCAATTTTAGCAGTAATGCGCATTTTAGTTGCTCCATCCCTTATCATATCCGCGAGCATCAGCGGAAGGCAGGTATCTGCAAATTTCGCCGGGTTTTCTGATGAACGGGCCTGTTTACTGTCAGGCAACATAATATGCGCAAGCCCGCCAACTTTAGCCACAGGGTCATATAGCGCGATGCCAACACATGATCCAAGACCGTAACTAATCAGAGAGGCGGGGTTTGCTCCAACTTTATAATCAGCCATACCAACTTTGATTAACTCCGCCATTATTCCTTCACCCCGATTGCCGAAAGAATCGTGCTTAATGAACCGGGATCAGGAATAAGGAAGAAATGCCCTTTTACTCCGTCCGCTTCAGTTGTAAATTCGGTTTCAATCACTAATGCGTGATCGCCCATTTGTCCCAACTGAATTAAAATAATACTTAAAATAGCGCCAGCCATATCCATAGCCAATGCAGGAATGGACGGCAACATCGTAAATTTTGTAAAGTACGATAAGGCATTAAGATAAGCCCCTGCAAGAATATTTCCAATCTCTAATAGTGCTGACTGATCCATATCATCTAGAATATCTTCCTTACGATCAGTGCGCCCCATTAGGGTGTCAACAAGATAAAAGGCACTCTCTCTCGGCAATATAAACAAAATACTGCTCGGTGCTGGCCCATATACTCTTAGAAAAACACCAGCAACCATCGTATCTGGTCCCCCGACAACGTCAGGAACTTCACCCAATGGCAATATTGCAACCTGAGGCACAGCCATATCTATTTTTCGCTGGATAATCTGCGACAGAGCCGTAGCTGCATTGCCAGCACCAACATTGCCAACTTCTTTTAAAGCATCCAGTTGTGAATCAGATAGCTTTAATATGTCTTCCGTCATTGTTTTACCCCTTTTTAGCGAACTAAGATTCTAATTATTTTTCCCTGGTTCTTGATCAAATCCAACAATTGCTTCTAGGTTTAACAATATTATTAATCGATCATCATGTTTTCCAACACCGGTTAGATATTGAGCATTAACTCCATTAACAATCGTTTGCGGTGGTTCAATGCTCTTCGAGTCAATTGAAGTAACCTCGGACACTGCATCAACAATTATACCCACAACAGTCTCTTCAATTTTAACAATGATCACCCGGGTGTCATCGGTATCCTCTCCAAGCGAAAGACCTAATCGTTTTTTCAAGTCAATTACCGGCAAAATATTTCCTCGTAAATTGACAACCCCTTTTATATAGCTTGGCGAGTTGGGAACGCGGGCAATTTCTATCATCCGTTTAATTTCTTGTACCTGCAGTATGCTTACCCCATATTCTTCCCGCCCCAATTTAAATACTACTAACTGGGTGTCGCCATTTGAAACATAGTTTTCCGACATATTCTCAGACATATTTACACCCCTTTACTGCATTAATGTTCCGACGTCCAGAATAAGTGCTACTTGCCCATTACCCAAGATCGTTGCACCAGCAAGCACTTTGATGCCTGCCAAAAGTTTACCAAGCGACTTAATTACAATTTCCTGTTGGCCAATCAACGTATCAACTATTACTCCGGCTTTTTGCTCACCCATATGAACAATAACCACAAACAGTTCATCTTTATTTTCATCACTTGCACTTTCAACACCAAGTTTTTTATCCAACCTAACAATTGGAATGATCTGACCGCGGAGCAAAATTACTTCCTGGTCTTGAATAGTTTTTATATCACTCGGTTTAATATTAATTGTGCTATCAATGGAACCAAGCGGAATGGCATATATTTCCTGACATACATCGACTAAAAGAGCTTGAATTATTGCTAATGTCAACGGTAACCTGATTTTAAACTTTGAGCCTTGATTAACCTTTGTTTCAACGTCAACCATTCCACCCAAAGCTTCTATCTTGGTTTTTACTACGTCCATCCCAACACCGCGTCCTGAAACGTCAGTTACGGTTTGGGCGGTAGAGAATCCAGGTAAAAATACTAGTCGCACCGCATCGGCATTTTCCATTTTATCAGCCTCAGCTTGCGTAATAAGGCCTTTTTCTACAGATTTTGCTTTAATAATATCTGGGTTTATTCCGGCACCATCATCTTCAACCATAATTAGTACATTATTGCCTTCATGTCTAGCAATAAGCCTAACTTCACCAATAGGATTTTTTCCCTTAGCTTGACGGTCAGCCGGATGTTCAACCCCATGGTCAATAGAGTTACGCAACAAATGAACTAATGGATCGCCAATTTCATCAATTACAGTTCGGTCAAGTTCGGTTTCTTCCCCCTGAATAATTAGGTTTATTTCTTTGTTTAAATCACGGGAAAGATCACGCACCATTCGCGGAAATCGGTTGAAAACTTGTCCTACCGGTACCATCCGAACTTTCATGACTACAGACTGTAAGTCAGTAGTTACCCGATCCATTTGTTCTATGGTTTCTGTCAAGTCGGTCAAATGATGACTTAAACCAATTTGTTCCAATCTAGTTTTGTTGATTACCAATTCACCCACTAAATTTAATAGCGAGTCCAGTTTATCAATATCCACCCGCACTGATTGTCCACTTTTAAGTTTTTTGTCATGGTGTTCAGCTGCCGGGCTTGCCTTAACAGTAGGCGTAGCTACTTGAGTAGTTTTTACCGCTTCATTCACACTACTTTGCGGTTGTTCTTTTACTGATGGTTCCTCAATTTCAGGTAACGGCAACACTGTAACAGCATCGACTTCCGAAATTGACATTATCGCACTTTGAATTTTTTCTATCTCGGCATCCGACAATACTACAACACTAAAACTTAGTGCAAAGTTTTCTTTTTCAAGATCATCGGCTGAAGGTACGCTTTTTATCACATCACCAAGTTCATCTAGTACATTCATCACCATATAGGCTCGTGCAGATTTTAAAATGCAACCTTCACGTAAAGTTACTTGTACTTCATAAGCACATATACCTTGGCTTTTAGCAACATTAATTACATTAGCCTCAGTATCGTCAATAATCATATTACTGGTTTTAGCATCATCAATAACTTTTGGTGTCTCTTTTTCTTTAGGTTTAGCTTCTTTAGGTTTAGTTTCGCCTGTAGCAAGTCTAACTAAGGTCTCAACAAGCGGCTTGATATCAATTCCAGCTTCCTCACCGCTGGCAATTGCTTCTACTAATTGTTCTAGTGTATCAATACACTTAAACAGAATATCAAGTATTGCTTCGTCCGCTTTTAACTTTTCTTTGCGCAAAAGATCGAGAATGTTTTCCATCTCATGAGTAAGTTCAGCAACTGAAGTAAATCCCATTGTTGCCGACATGCCTTTTATGGTGTGCGCACTTCTAAAAATTTCATCAAGCAATGATAAATTAGTTGGGTCATTTTCTAGGTCTAGTACACAACTGTTTAGAGCTTGAAGATGCTCCCGAGATTCTTCCAAGAACATTCCCATATACTGATTTACATCCATTTTAGACACCTCCGTGTTTAGTTTGCAGGTAACGGATAATTTCTGAAGCTATTGCCGGAAGAGGTACTACTTTATCGATAACGCCAAGTTCGATAGCCGACTTAGGCATTCCGAATACAACTGTTGTGGACTGATCCTCGGCTATGGTATAACCACCACTATCTTTAATATTCTTCATTCCACGGGATCCATCATGGCCCATTCCGGTTAAGATAACTCCAGTAGCCCACTTTCCATATACTCTTGCTACCGATTCAAACAAGGGATCAACCGATGGCCGATGTGAACCGATAGGCGGACTTTGATTAAGTTTTACTATAGTCTTATTTCCCTCACGTTCAACAGTCATATGAAAATCACCTGGCGCAATAAACACCATTCCAGGTTTTACTATATCATTGTTTTCTGCTTCTTTTATCGAAAGTGCACACAATGAATCCAAACGAATGGCTAAAGATTTAGTAAAACCAGGTGGCATATGTTGAACAATGACTACACCACAGGGTAAATTTCCCGGCAATCTAGTTAATAGTTCTTGCAAAGCCCTAGGCCCGCCGGTCGAAGTACCAATGGCTATGATTTGCTCATTTGTTGGGGAATTAAAGACTTTAGACGATTTATATTCAGCTATTTGCGGTTTAACTTCATTTACTTTACGCAATTGCTTTACATTGGCTCTAGCAGCAGCTCGGCATTTAGCAACAAGTGCCATTCTAATATTATCAATACCCGATATAGCGCCTTCAGATTTGGTAACAAAATCTACAGCTCCATTTTCTAGCGCTCTAATTGTCGCATCAGCACCAACCTTAGTTAGACTGCTCACCATTACTACCGGAGTAGGAACTTCTCGCATGATAATTTCCAGCGCACTAATTCCGTCCATTATTGGCATCTCAACATCTAATGTTACCACATCAGGTTTAAGCTGTTTAACTTTGTCTATGGCCTCCCTGCCATTGCGGGCTACATCCACTACTGTAAAATCGGCTTCAGCAACAAATAAATCACTTAAAATTTTTCTCATGAAAGCGGAATCATCGACTATAAGTATTTTTATCAACTATCTATCCCACCTTCGCTTAAAAAGCTTAATCTAAGCGGCGTTGTTGGGTGAGCCGCTTAAAAATATATTTTATAATTAACTCCCGATCCCGTTCCTTAATGTCACTAAACTTAACCGCATTCCAATAGACATCAAGATCAGGTAGTTTCGCGCCCCGCAAAACTACACCACCAGTTTCGATGTAACCAAAGTCAGGCAAGTCAATCGCTATCGTTAATTTTGTATTAGGTAAAAGCTCCTGCCTCGTTATTATACATACCCCACCACCACTAATGTCTTTAGTTGTAACTTCCAGCGGACCATCTTCATTCCCCTCATCATCAATCAGTTTTATCTTAATAGTCAACATGGTCTTAAGCCGGACATGATTACGCAATTGAACTTTTCGTAATTCGGTAGGCTTTTCAATAATCCACATTGGCAGAGGCATTGCAACTTTATCAATATACTTACCGGTAAATTCCCACACTGTAGAATTTACTATTAATCTACCACGAACCACAGTGCCCGGCAAAAGCAAAACCGGAACACCTTTGTCCATTGGCATTGCCAAATACATATGCTCATCAGTAAGTTCTTCGATTATACTCGAATAGCGAACTAGGTTATTCCCGTTAGTTACTATAACTTCCAACCGTTGGTTAACAGTTAGCACTTTCGTTACTATAGGACATCCCTCCTCTTACCCGCTTCAGCGTAACCTATTTAAAAATTTCTTGAAAAATCCAGCTATACCATCAGAATTAGCAGGTTTTCCATAAAGCAAGCGTTGAGCAATATCCACTATGCTCCGCGCCGCTACAGTGTCAGGTTGCGCAATAATGACAGGCACTTGATTTTTTACAGCTTTAACTAAATTTTTATCTTCATATACAAACCCTAGGCTGCCGACTGAAACTCCTAAAAACTGTTGCGCAACCTTTATTAGTTTATTGGCTACACTTTCGCCTTCACTATATTCATTAACACGATTTATTACCAGCTTAAGTGTCGCAGTTCCATTATATATATTATAAACCTTCATTAAGGCATAGGCATCAGCAATCGCCGTCGGTTCTGTAGTAGTTACTACGATAACTTCATCAGCTGCCACAACAAAATTCATTACATTACGGTTTATGCCAGCCCCGGTATCCACAAGTATAATATCAGCCCATTCATCATACTGCATAGTCTGCCCGATAACTTCATTAAGTTTATCTTCACTAAGTTCAGCTAGTTGATATATACCTGATCCGCCAGACATAAATTTCACTCCATGCGGGCTCTCAGTAATAATATCTTTTACTGTACAGGTACGATTTAATAAATCATATAAGTTATACCTTGAGGTACAGCCTAATACATATTCGACATTGCCTAACCCAAGATCAGCATCAATTATCATGACATTTTTGCCTAATTTTGTCAAAGCAACCGCTAAATTAACCGTAAAATTAGTTTTCCCAACTCCGCCTTTACCACTGGTTACAGCAATAACCCGGGCCTGAATCGCATTTTTCTTTATAATAGCATTGCCACTATTAAATGTTGTCCTGGCTCCTCGAGCAATTTCGCGTAATTTTTCTGCTTGATCTCTCATATCAATCCCTCAAAATCATATTTGCAAGTTTGACGGGATTTGCCAATTCGATATCATCCGGAACATTTTGCCCAGTTGTAATATATGATAAGGTTGTCGGAAATTTATACAGAAGGTTAAACAATGTTCCCAGATTGCAGGCTTCATCAAATTTAGTAAACAAAATTCTTTGTGGTTCACAAACTGCGAACTTAGTTACAATTTCTAAAGCTTCAGCATATTTTGTTGATATTCCAAGCACTAAGTGGGTTTCTATCTCAGGGTCAACCGCTAACAACGCTTGTAATTCTTCTAATTGATACTGATTACGTGGACTTCGTCCAGCTGTATCTACTAAAACTAGTTTTTTGTCACGGTGACGAAATAATGCTGATTTTAAATCATCTGGAGTATAAACAACCTCCACGGGAATATCGATAATGTCTGCATAGGTTTTAAGCTGCTCAACTGCGGAAATACGGTACGTATCGGCAGTGATAAGCACAACCTTGTGTCCTTGATTCATCGCAAAATTAGCCGCAATCTTGGCAATAGTAGTAGTTTTACCAACGCCTGTCGGACCAATAAATGCAACTGTTTTACAGCCTGTTTCCGGCAAAGTAATTCCTTCAATATGCTGTAAATGTTTGCTTATCCGCTCGATAAGAAGATGCTTGACAATAGCTGGATTACTACCGACTAATAAGTTTTGATCAGGTAATTCTTTGATGATATTATCAGCAATTTCAGGGTCAATATCATTCTTTATTAGTAAGTCATGCCAACACGAATTATTCGTTTCTTTACTTGGCAGTTTTGTAACCACCTGCTCAATCATTTTTCGCATATTGGTTATTTCCTGTTGCAATTCTGATACTTTGGCTTCTTCTTCCACTATCCACGGCGTAGCATTAACTGGCGCCTTCTTGATGGGAGACGGCGCTGGTGCCGATGGCTGCGTATCGACGGCTGCCATCACTTCCACCATCTCTTTACCAAAGAAGCCTAAAAAACCGCCTTTATAGAATCGACGCGTATGCAAAATGACAGCATCTCTTCCTAATTCACTTTTTACTTGAGCAACAGCATCTTGCATATTAGTTGCGGTATATACTTTTACTTTCACTTTATATTTTCACCATCCCAACAGCTTGTACCTCTGTAGTTGGATCAACTTCCGCGAAAGATAGTACCACTAAATTAGGCGCTACCCGTTCTGTCAATTTGCGAAAATACAGTCGTGTCGCCGGACTAACCAACACTACCGGTGAATAGCCACGCTCAGTTAGTTTAGGCAACTCCTGGTTAAGACTATTTATAATCAATTGCATTGTCTGCGGATCTAACGCCACATAGGAGCCATGCTCAGTTCGCTGGATGCCCGCATTTATAGTATTTTCAAGTTGCGGATCAATAGTCAAACAAGTAAGAATCTCATTTTGAACATATTGTCTGGATATCTGACGAGCCAAAGCCTGACGTACATATTCGGCCAAAACTTCAACATCTTTGGTAATTGCAGCATTATCCGCCAGCGTTTCTAAAATTGTAACCATATCCCGAATTGAAACTCGTTCTCTAAGCAACATCGCCAAAACTTTTTGAATATCTCCGACCGATAGCAAGTTAGGCACAAGTTCATCTACTACTGCCGGATTAGTTTGACGAACCGAATCAATAATGGTTTGAACTTCTTGACGTCCAAGTATTTCGGCCCCATGAGCGCGAATAACCTCGGTAAGATGAGTCGCCAAAACAGATACTGCGTCAACAACAGTATACCCGGCTAGTTCAGCACGTTCACGGTTAAAATCCGGAATCCATAGTGCCGGAAGACCAAATGCAGGCTCAATTGTGTCTATACCAACTAGTTCCTCAGCAACTGTCCCAGGATTCATTGCCATGAAGTGATCTAAGAGTAATTCGCCTTTTGCTATTTCGATTCCTTTGAGTTTTACAATATAAGCATTAGGCTTTAACTGTATATTATCACGTATTCTAATTGTTGGAACAATCAAACCCATTTCCAGGGCACATTGTCGGCGAATCATCACAATACGGTTTAGAAGATCGCCGCCCTGCGCGGTATCAACAATTGGAATCAGACTGTAACCTATCTCAAGCTCCATCAGATCAACTTGAAGCAATGATACTACATTTTCTGGTTTACGAACTTCTTCAATTTCTTTTTCCTCTTGCATACTTAACTCTGTTTTAGCAGCATCCACCACGTTCTGGCGCAATAGATATGCAAAGCCAAAACAAATACTGCCTAGCAGAAAAAACGGAATTCCCGGTAACCCCGGGATCATAGCAAGTATTAATAGTACTCCGGAGGCTATGAAAAAAATTCTCGGATTAGTCAACAACTGCCCAACTATATCTTGACCGAGATTGGAGTCAGAGGCAGCTCTAGTTACAACAATACCAGTTGCTGTTGAAATTAAAAGCGCCGGTATTTGGTTAACAAGCCCCTCACCTACCGTCAATAAGGTATACGTATGCAGTGCCTGGGTAATATCCATATTTCGCTGTAACATGCCTATGGCAAACCCACCAACAATATTGATGATAATAATGATTATCGCCGCAATAGCGTCCCCTTTGACAAACTTACTGGCACCATCCATAGCGCCATAAAAGTCTGCCTCACGCTGAATCGTGCGTCGACGCTGCCGAGCCTCAACATCAGAAATAAGCCCCGCATTTAAATCTGCATCGATACTCATTTGCTTACCAGGCATTGCATCTAGTGTAAACCGGGCACCTACTTCAGCAACCCGTTCCGCACCACGGGTTATAACAATAAATTGAATAATAATTAATATTACAAAGACAATAAAACCAACTAAAGGATTGCCACCAACAACAAAGTTTCCAAATGACGTAATAACATCGCCGGCAAATCCGTCTAACAGAATCAGTCTCGTTGACGAAACATTCAGTGCCAACCTAAACAATGTTGTTACTAATAGCAGTGATGGAAAAACTGAAAAGTCGAGTGGCTCAATATTATAAAGAGCTACCATTACTATTACAAGAGCTAACGTAATATTTAACGTCAAAAACAAGTCAAGTATTATAGATGGTAGCGGAATAATCATCATCACAACAATTGTAATGACAGCGATTGCAATCAGTATGTCACTATATTTCAATAACTTTGCAAAAGGTGACGTTTGAGTAGCCAATATATCTCGCTCCTTTTATTTATGACAAGCGTTTTTTTAGACGATATACATGAGCCAATACTTCAGCTACTGCCTGGTATAGTTCCGGCGGAACGCTTCCACCTATATCTACGCTCGCATATAAGGTACGGGCTAACGGCTTATTTTCCACAATAACAACTTTATTTTCTCTGGCCAAAGATTTTATCCGCTCCGCTAAGAAATCTTGTCCTTTTGCTACTACTTCAGGAGCAGACATAGTTGAATCATATTTTATGGCCACAGCAAAGTGAGTTGGATTGGTTACTATAACTGTTGCTTTAGGAACTTCTTCCATCATCCTTTGCATAGCCATAGCTCGCTGCCGTTCCTTAATTTTCCCTTTTAATTGCGGATTTCCATCAGTTTGTTTTAATTCTTCCTTTATTTCTTGTTTAGACATCTTGAGACTTTGATTATGTTCCCACCATTGATAAAAATAGTCGATAGCCGCAAGAACAAGCATTACTCCGCCTATTTGAAAGGCTAGGTTGACAATTAATGAGCCAACATATTGAAGTGTATCAAATAAATCAGCATTAATTAGTTCAGGTATTTTACCTGTTTCATTTATTACAAATCTAATAATAAAATAGCCAATTATTCCTACCTTGAGCAGTGATTTCACTAATTCAACAAGTGACCGTTTAGAAAAAAGTTTCGTGATACCCGACAGCGGATTAATTCTGTCAAACTTGGGCATCAACGCCTCTGTTGAAAAAACAAAGCCTACTTGAAGAAAACCCACTGCTACTGATATAACCATAATAACCAGCATAATTGGCAACGATGTTTTCAAAAATACAATAATAAAATTAATCAGTATAACCTGCATACCATCAATTGTAAAATCAGTAGTCGAAAAATCAGTAAACATAAATCTCATGAACATGGTAAGTTCAGTGTATATATACGGTCCAATCATCTTTAAGGCCAGAAAAGCAGATAATATAACAAATGCTGAATTAACTTCTGCACTTTTTGCTACCTGGCCTTTTTGACGTGACTCTTCTTTTCGTTTAGGGGTCGCCTCTTCCGTCTTTTCCTGACTAAACCGTTGAAGATCAAATTCAACAATTTTATAGTTAGTGGACGGTTGGCTGGAGTATATACAAGAGGTTGTAAACGTCCCGATACATAGCATCAAATCCCACCCCCAAAGCTCCAACGTAAAACGGCAAACCAATAAGCAAAACAAAGATGCCTACTGCTATTTTCCCTGGAACACCAACAACAAAAATATTCATTTGCGGCATAGTCCGGGCTAAAATACCCATTGCCACGTCAGTTATCAACAAAGCCGAAAGTATCGGCACACTAATTTTAAAGGCTATACTAAAAGTGTTCACAAAAATGTCTACCATAAATTGAGTTAACGTGGCATCAAACACTACTCCAGTAATTGGTACAACTTTAAAACTAGCAAACAGTGCTGAGATTAACACATGATGACCATTTAGCAATAAAAACACCAGCATTGCTAGAATGTATTGAAAGTTACCTAACAGCGGAATCTGTTGTCCTTGTTGTGGATCAAATACGTTAACCATACCAAACCCGATTTGCAAGTCCATAATATGTCCCGCCATTTGAACAGCGTACATGAAAAAAGAACTAACATAGCCAAAAATAAGGCCGACTAAAAACTCCTGTATAACCAATAAAACATATGGCAATAACTTTTCTGGAATGACTGTATTAGTTGAGTACACCAAAGGAAGCAATAAAAATGAAAATAGTATAGACAGTCCAGCTTTAACAAGCACCGGAATATTCCGGCTGCCTAAAAACGGCAAAGTTGAAAAAATTCCGCTGATGCGCGCAAATATCAACAGAAAAAATCCTGTCTGACTTAATAGAGCCGATAGTATATCCAAGCTATTTATACCACCTTGCTAATGTATCATTTGCGGTATCAACATAAATAGCTCTCGGGTATATGACGTAAGCATACTTAACATCCATGGACCAAACATTACCATTGCGACAAAAACAGCTACAATCTTAGGAATAAAACTAAGCGTTTGTTCCTGAATCTGCGTTGTAGCCTGAAATATGCTTACTATTATCCCCACCAAGAGCCCCAAGCCAAGCATCGGTGCCGATATCAGCATTACCATCAATAACGCATCACGACCAATTTGTAATGCTAAATCACCAGACATCCTTATCCCCCTCTAGTTAAAGCTGGCTACCAGTGAACGAATGATTAAATGCCAACCATCAACAAGAATGAATAATAGTATTTTGAACGGCAATGAAATCATAACCGGCGGCAACATCATCATCCCCATGGACATCAAGGTGCTTGCTACCACCATATCAATAACGATAAAAGGTATATAAATCAAGAAGCCAATTTGAAAGGCTGTCTTTAATTCACTAATCACAAATGCGGGAATTAAAGTTGTTGATGGTATATCTTCCTGCGAATTTGGCCGAGGCAGTTCCGAAAGATTCACAAAAAGCGCAAGGTCATTTTCACGGGTCTGCTTAAACATAAATTCCCGCATCGGTTTCATGGCTTCAGTCATCGCTGCCTCTTGGGTCATACTGCCAGCTAGATAAGGCTGCATCGCATTATTAGTAACCTGTGTAATATACGGTGACATTGTGAAAAAGGTTAAAAATAACGCTAGACCTACTAGTACTTGGTTAGGCGGCATTTGTTGGGTGCCTAACGCACTGCGCAAGAATGACAAAACAACAATGATCCGGGTAAAGGATGTCATCATTATTAGAATTGACGGTGCCAGGGTCAATATTGTTAAAGTAAACAATATTTGCAGACTCAGGGCAACGTCTTCCGGTTTATTAGCTGCTTCAACTCCTACATTGATACTCGGTATTGGAATCAGTGGCGCGGCAGAGGCAGTGGCGTTAAATAGCAACCATCCACCAATCAAGCCAACGCTCAATAGCATTAGAGATCGCTTAAGCACCGCCTTACCCCTTCTCGTTTTATTTGTCTTTGCGGCTGTAATTTCCAAATACTCCCGGAAACCTCTCGGACATATTTTGCAGCGAGGTCAAATGTTTGTGAAAAACTTGCTCAAATGGTGCCGATCTATCAACTGGCTCCTGCGTTTTCAGTTTTTCAATCTGCTCTGGATCAGTTATCTCTTGCAATAAATTGATATTGTGGTCAGTTACCCCTAACACTAAAAATCGGCCAGCAACTTCAACCACCTGAACCGCTCGATTTTGCCCCAGAGATACAGTCGCACAAACTTTGTTATTCCCGTTTGCAATAACATTGCCCATCTTCTTACCAAGAAAGCGGGAGGTGCCATAGGCCATAGCAATTACGGCACCAAACATAACAAGCAATGTAAACATATACGAAAGTGTCGAAAGCCACGAGGCCCCGGCAGGCTCTGGTTCTTTATAGTTTAAATAATTACCTGCTTGTTCGGCGGCCAGCGCTGTAGAGGCAACAGCCAAAATTGCCAAAAGTAAAACTACAAGGACTAACGGCCTATACTGATTTTTTTTCATAACCTATCCAAGAACTTTACGAATTGCTTCTAAAACGCGATCTGGCTGAAATGGCTTTACGATAAAGTCTTTAGCCCCGGATTGGATAGCTTCAATAACCATGGCCTGCTGTCCCATAGCACTACACATAATAACTTTGGCATTTGGGTCAATACCTTTAATCTTCTTTACAGCAGTAATACCATCCATCTCAGGCATAGTTATATCCATAGTTGTCAGATCCGGCCGCAGTTCTTGCCACTTTTCTACTGCTTTAGCCCCATTTTCAGCTTCGCCAACTATCTCAAAGCCATTCTTACTCAAAATATCCTTGATCATCATTCTCATAAAAGCTGCATCATCAACAATCAAGACTCTAGTCGCCATGTTTTGTACCTCACTTATTAATTAATTTATTGGTATTGTAACGCAGTTCGGTCAAGTTGACCAACAATTTCGGTTATCCTTACACCAAAGTTTTCATCAATTACCACAACTTCACCTTTAGCGATAAGCTTGCCATTAGCCATTACATCTACCGGTTCACCAGCAAGTTTATCCAGCTCGATAACCGATCCGGGACTGAGTTCAAGGATATCTCGAATTAATTTTTTGGTTCGACCAAGCTCAACTGTAACCTGGAGCGGCACATCCATTACTAGGTTTATGTTGGGATCAACACCGGGAAAAGCTACCGGAGTAAACGGAGTAAATTGGGCCGGTTGCACTGTTACATTTCCTTGATGCTGTATACTGCCCGATGCCATAGGCGGCTGTGCAGCCATTGGTTGAGGCATCGCGGCCATCGGCGGAGCCGAAACCGGAGCAGCTGGAGTCACTGGTGCAGTTGGCGCTGGTGGGGCTTGAGGTACATCTTCCACCTTATTCAAGAGGTTATTTACAACCTCCTTAGCCACTGGTACAGAAAGGATCTGCATAATTTGACTATCAATTAACCCTTCAACTTCCATTCGGAATAATACCTCAACCAACGGATCAGTATCAGAAGGCAAATTTTCAATTTCAGCCTCTGTTGAAAAGTCCATCATTTGACAGTTTGGCGGAGATATATCAATCTTTTTCTTAAAGATAGTGGATATCGAAGTAGCGACAGCCCCCATCATCTGATTCATAGCCTCGGAAACAGCACTCATATAAAGTTCATTTAATTCAGTCGGTGGATTTGATCCATCGCCACCCATCATCAAATCAGCAATAATAAGAGCGTCATCTTGGCGTATCGCCAAAAGATTTGATCCTGTCAACCCATCCGCATAACTTACCTCAATTATGAGATACGGCAATGGATACTGTTTCTTAATTGCTTCTAGATTGGTTACCGACACTTCCGGCGTAGTAATTGACACACGCCTAGAGAGCAAAATTGACAGTGTTGTTGCTGCGCTACCCATGGAAATATTACCGACTTCGCCCATTGCATCTTTTTCAATATCACTTAGGACATCGGTCTGAGGAGCGGCTGACGGTTCACCTCGAAGCAAAGCATCAATTTCTTCTTGAGATAAAAACCCGCTATTCATCGCCATCCTCTCCTTTCTCAACAATTTTGCTTATCTGCACTGCTAGTTTTTTTCCTGCCTTACCAGGTTTACACTTAAACTTCTCATTTGTACCTATAACAACACTAAGATCTTCATCAGTTCTTGTTTCGAGTTGCAGAACATCGCCTACCGCCAGGCTCAATAATTCATGTACATTTACTGTAACACTTCCTAATTGAACACTTATCGGAATTAAAGAACGTTCAATCTTCCGCTGGAGTATCTTTATACTCTCGTCTGATGACTGTTTAGCCACCGATGAAGCCACCCAAAAGGTGGTTGATAGTTTAGACATGATAGGTTCCAGTACAAAATAAGGAATGCAAATATTTATCAACCCTTCCGTTTGACCAATTTTGGTCTGGAGGGTAACAATAACAACCATATCATTTGGAGGAACAATCTGGGTAAATTGAGGATTTGTCTCAATTGCCTCTAACTTAGTTTCTAACTCAATCACTTGTTTCCAGGCATCCTTAAAATTTTCAAGTGCTTTGCTAATAACTTTTCTTACTATTGCCTCTTCAATATCAGTCAACGCCCTAGTTTTAGGTGGCGCATTCCCTGGTCCACCAAAAAGGCGGTCTATTATCGCAAAAACAATATTAGGATTAACTTCAAGAATTACAGTCCCTTTAAGGGGCTTCATCTGAAAAATGCTTATTACACTGGGGTTAGATAGCGATCTGATAAATTCCTCATATGTCAATTGGTCAACAGAAACCACATCGATATGCACAAAGGATCTCAACAAAGCCGCTAAATAAGTATTAAGCATCCTAGCAAAATTCTCATGAATCATTTGTAATGTACGAATTTGGTCTTTAGAAAACTTGTCTGGGCGCTTAAAGTCATATAACTTAATCTTTTTCTGGTTTTGTTCAACCTTCATATCCTCAGCTGACACAATACCAGTTGACAGCGCAGATAGAAGTTCGTCTATTTCCGATTGGGATAATACATCAGGCCCTGCCAACAAGTCCTCCCCCTCTCGCGCTGGCCGCTACTATTGCAAAACGAAGTTTGTGATATAAACATCCATAACCACATCTTTCCCCAACGCTTTATTAACTTCGTTTTTTATGAGCTCTTTGATATGCTCTTGCTTAGCGGGTTCAAAATCTTCGAGTTTTTGTGACCTGAGAACACAAACTACAGCATCTTGTATCTTTATTTCATCAGGCGACTGAGTTTTTCCTGCCGATTCTTGCGCTTTTGTGTCAGTTTTTATTTCCAGTGTCACTCCAATTTTTAGAAACCGTCCACTACTGAGGCCACCAATATTTAAAATAAGGCCATCTTTTGCATCACCAATTTTAACCATTGTACCTGGCTCACGAGCAACAACTTTTTCAGTAGTCGTGAATTTAGTTACTACAAAATAAGATATTCCGCCGGCCAGAGCGCAACAGATCACCAATATTGCCGCAACCATCATAATTGGAAAGCCTTTTTTTTCCTCTTTGTCTGCCATATCATTACCTCCTCTTTTTACCCCACCAAAAACCAAATTGCCAAAATTTTATGTTTATGTAGGCTTAATTCTTCTTTTGTACACGATCACTAGGCGCTAAAAAAGCTTCCAGTTTTTCTTCAACAATGCGCGGGTTATCGCCAGCTTGTACCGAAAGAATGCCTTCTAAAGCTATCTCGTAAACAATAATTTGGTTCGAGCTGCGGTTTTTTAATTTAGCAGCGATTGGCAAGAAAAAAATATTAGCACTAAAAATCCCATACAGAGTTGCGAGAAACGCAGTAGCAATTGCTGGTCCTAACGCTTCAGCATCTTGTAGATTTCCTAAAACATGTACTAATCCCATAACAGTCCCAATAATCCCCATTGTCGGAGCATACCCACCAGCTGCATCAAAGATGCTAGCTCCTTTATTGTGACGTTCCTGAATAAAGGCTAATTCGGTTTCCATGATATTGCGAACTAATTCGGCATCAGTTCCGTCAATAACCAATTGCATACCTTTAAGTAGAAACTTGTCATCAATAGCAACTAACTCATCTTCCAATGCTAGTAGGCCATTTCTACGTGCAGTTTCGGCAAATTTACTCATTGTCTTAATTAATAATGCTGAATCCTGTTCTTGCTCAAAAAAGGCTATTCGGAGCATACTAGGAACAGCTTTCAACTCTTTAACCGAAAACCCAATAGCAGTGGCTCCAATAGTACCGCCAAAAATTATGATAAACGCTGGCAAACTAACTAAACCGGAAAGATGGCCACCTTCAACAACTACTCCTATCAGCAGTGCACAAATCCCAACAAACAGGCCTCCAACTGTTACCAAATCCATAGCATTACCTCACTTACCGCAAATTCCGGTAAAGAGCTCTACGGTACTCCATTACCCGACGAACCACTTCGTCCATCGATTCGCTCACAATTAGTTTTTTCCCACTTGTAAGAGTAATGACTGTATCTGGAGTTTCTTCAATTGTTTCAATTAAATCGGCATTAACAACAAAGTCATGATCACTGTTCTTAAATTTCGTTAATTTTATCACTTCAAACCTCCATATCACTTGGGACTCAGGGGGAACCATCCCCCCTGACTTCCCATCAACTCATTATCGTTTTAGATTAGCAAGATCTTGAAGCATCTCATCAGTAACTGTAATAATTTTCGAGTTAGCCTGGAAACCACGTTGCGTGATAATCATACTACTAAATTCATTTGCTAAATCAACGTTGGACATTTCAAGCGTACCAGGGCTAAAAGAACCACGACCACCAACCCCGCCTTGATCAATCGCGGCAGTGCCAGAGTTACTTGATTCAACAAACATGTTACTGCCAACTTTAGTAAGTCCAGCCGGGTTTTCGAAAATAGCCACTGACACCTTACCCATAACCTGACTTTGTCCATTATCAAAGCGTCCCATTAAACTGCCGTTTGGATCAATTGAAACGTTTTGCAATGTACCTGATTTATAGCCATCCGCATCGCCTACCAGAGTAGCATCCCCCGCAAACTGAGTAAGCGCAGAAAAGTCCGGAGTAACCGTTACTAAAGCACCAGGATTACCTGGCGCGGTCGGCGTTACAACAAAGCCGGCCTGAGCTGCACCACCAGCCGCTGTAGCAGTCATGGTACCATTAGGATTAAAAGTAATAGTATACGGCCCGCCGGTTACAGTTGAAGTTTTATCTCCTGCGGCTACCGCCATATTCCAAGTACCAATTCCGGTTTTCGAAAAGGTGCAGGTAACATTATGAGCACTACCATTGGTATCATATACGGTAACAGTTTTTGATAGAGATTTACCGACTTCTGAAGAAGCATCAAGATTTTTATTAAAAGTAGCTTTAGTTGTCGGCTTCGGAGCCATAGCACTACCTACCGGAACTTTCAATGCACCAAGTTCTGTGCCAACGGTGCCATCATTAGCTTGATAACCCATAACTTTGTAACCGGTACCAGGTACAAGAAAGTTACCTTGTTTATCAAAATCGAAATTACCAGCACGAGTATAAATATTGTTACCCGATGCATCATGAAGCACGAAGAACCCTTGTCCCTGAATAGATAAATCCGTTAATTTTCCTGTAGGCTGAAAACTGCCATCAGTAAAAATTGTATCAATACTGGCCATCCCTACACCAAGGCCAACTTGCATCGGGTTAGTCCCGCCTTTATTACCTTGGGCCGATGATGCCCCTTGAATAGTTTGGCTAAGAACATCTTGAAAGTTGGTACGGCTGTATTTAAAGCCTACAGTATTTACGTTGGCAATGTTATTGCCAATTACATCCATACGGGTTTGATGATTTTTTAAGCCGGACACACCAGCAAATAATGAACGCATCATAATTACACGACCTCCTAAAAATTAGCCTATTACGGCTGGCTGTATCAATCATTCAACAGCCAGGGCTCCCTACTCGGTCCAGCCCTATATAATCACCGCGCTATCAATATTAGTAAAAACATTGTCTCTAACACTGCCGCCATCCATAGCAGTTATAACGGTACGATTTTTTACGCTTACCACCAACGCTAAGTTATCCATAAGTATAAGCGATTCCCGGGCTCCTTTTTGCGCCGCTTTTTCTACTGCCCCGCTTATTTTTGCTAAATCAGTTTTGTTTAACGCGATATTGCGGGTTTCTAGCCTATCCAGTGCGTGCTGGGAAAATTTTAGTCCTGTTAATTCTTGCCCCAGTACTTGGCTAAATGGCGGTTCATTTGCAGCAACAGGTTTCGAACTGTTAGAAGTTTTGGGATTGTAGGCTGCCTTGCCTATGGGTAAAACTGGCTGTTGGGGGTAATAAATACGGTTGTCGGCCATAATCTCCCCCTCCTATTCAGTTTTAACTTCTGATGCCTTGGGCTTAACTGCATTCGAAATAACCGGGTTCAAACTTGGCACAATCGGAGCAGCTATTCCAGGTGCAGCAACCTGAGTTACCTTAGCATTAGGTTTTTTAACTAGTTCCGGATTAGAACTAGTCTTGGATACTAAATTAGCCTTTTCTATCTCCGGAGCGTTATTCTGCACCCCCTGTACCTTAGCTAACTCAACTATTTCACCTTCAACAACAAGCTTTTTCACACCATTTACATCTTTCACAGCTAAGACTTTTGCCGTATTGGCGGTTCCATCTCCAGTATTCCAAATTACTTTCTGACCAATAAGTTCGTGAGGATCCTCTGGTTTATTTCCTAGTAGATCTTTAATATCAACATCTTGTATATTCATTTCCAATTTTGGTTGACCATCAATTACTTTTACTGATTTGACAACTCCGCTTAAAAGGCTACCATCATCAGCCGGCCAATTAACAGTTTTACCTATTAAATTTGTAGCTTGATTTAAAAGCGTTGTGGTATTCAAGTTGTGCATTTGTTCCAAACTAGAGAATTGCGCCATTTGCGATACAAATTGAGTATCATCCATTGGTTTAAGTGGATCCTGATATCTAAGTTGCGTTACTAGTAATTTTAGAAAATCATCTTTACCCATACCATCAGATTTCTTCGTTCTACTGGGCTGGTCAGTTCCGACAGTTGCAGCCTGATTAAGAGTACCAGTTGCACCTACTACATTTGGCATGTTCTCACCTCCTTACATTAAATTCGATAATCGATACCAGTATCTGCTGTTGCTGGTGTAGCTGCAGCTACTTTTTCAATCGTGTCTACAAATTCTTGATTGTCGCGTAACTCGGAACGATGTTTTGCCGTTTGGAATTGCTGTTGAGCCTGTTGAGATTGTTGATGGTCGTTACCAAAAGATTGGTTTAACGAAGTATATACCCCAACCTGGTCAACTTTAAGTCCTTGATTAGAAAGTTCTTGACGAAGTTGCGGCAGTGAAGCTTCAATAGCACTGCGAACTTCAGGCTGATTAGTCAAGAATTTTGCACTGACTGCGCCATTTTCCACTACAATCTTCAGCGTTAATTCCCCAAGATGTTCAGGCTTCAATTTAATTATCATTTCCGAGTTATTGGAACGGTTAATTACTCTAGCCTGATCAACAATCTGTCCTAAGACATTATGTCGGTCGCCTGGTTGTTGTACAGCTTTACTATCTGGGATAATATTGGCACCGGCTTCAACCTTTTGGCTCTGTTGATCAAGAACACCCGCAAACGGGGTAGTTTCAACGGTTAACGGTTTACTTTTTGTCCCAGTACCATCTTTATCGGAGAAGATATCTGTTGCCAAGTTGTTCCCGGCATCGCCGGTATCCTCTGAGCTAACCGCTTTTATTAGGGTTGTAGTTGTCTCGGGAATGACTTGCGATAAGTTCACTTGCTGAGTCGCCTGATTTTGCATCGGTAACGGTTGAACATCAACCCACACGGTCTTATCTTGTTCTCCGGTCACCACGCCAGTTTTTTGTGGCATAATAGTAGTTTCCGCTTTAACTGTATCAATAACTTCAACATTCATACCAATTGGAGCCACGACCTGTTTCGGACTTTCTTCCATTACGGAATCATTAGCTAAACCCAATACCAGCTTTTCAGGTAATACTTGAGCCATATTATTAATTTTGGCATCAGACTTCTTAGCGTCAGCTACACTAGTAGCATTGTTTAATATACTACTCAATCCGGTTTTATCTATTTCAGTGGTTGTTTTAATTTGTGGCTGAACATTAACCTCTACTAATGGACTTTTCTGATCATCAGCCAAGTTATTTTCTACTGCTACTAACGGCGAAGCATTAGCTACGATCGGCACTACATTTTGTTGAGTTAATTGCAAGTCGCCAAGGTTAGCATTATCAGAAACCAATTTAACCACAGGCATAGCGCTAGCCATTGCTGCCAACTCATCTTGAGTGCCGGTAGTATTCTGTTCAGTTGCCTTCTTTTGGTCTAAAGACTCCGAAGATTTATCTATTGACTTAGACAACATATCAGCAAATTTATCGGTATTTTTGTCTTGTTTATTACTCAATGAAGCAACTTGCTTAGCAGTCGATTTGATCGGCGCTTTAGTTAAAGGTCCTTCCTGAGCCATTGGCTTAACCGGTATATTCATATTCATATTCATATTCATTCTTTTCACCTCCTTTCAAGTAGACTATATACTAAAAGGCTATTTGCCTCTAAGCATAACTTTCGTCAATCCAGCGGCTCGTGAAGAATCAATTTGGGCTAATATTTGAGCGGCTTGATCTTCATCCATTTTATTAAAAATGGCCACGACCGTCTGATCATCTAATTGATTTATGATCTGCGCCGCCTCGTCCGCTTTCATCGTTCCCAACAAACGAGCCGTTTTCGATATACGTTTTTGCTCATCTTTTTTAGCTTGTTCCATTATTTTGGCCATTTCTTCGGCATTCGTCAACTGCATTGTCGGCTGCGCTGCCGGTTGTGGCAGAGCAGTCGGTTGTACCGCTGGCATAGCCCCAGTATCAATTTTTGGCATACCAGCGTTCTGGTTATCTGCCAATTGTCCACTGGTAGTTGAATATCCGTCACCATCAACAGTTTCAAAATTAGTAGCTGGGCGCGAAAAAAGTTTTCCTACAACAGGATAATCACTTAAATTATTTCGTTGTGCAAAATCTGATACGTCGATAAATTTAAAGTAAATTCCTGCCAAGGTAGCCACCACGAGGATTATGACACCAACTACTAGCCCCAACCCTATTCGTAGCAACCAACGTTTTTTCCCCGTTGGCGCTTCTTCAGTCTCAATTACCGGCTCAACTACCTGAAGTTTCTTTTTGTCAGCCATATCATTCCATGCCTACCTTCACTTTAAAGTGATGTAAGATATACATTAACAACTTGTGTCAAGAACTTTACGCACATAATTTTGAGTTTCAGCATATGGCGGTACTCCGCCATAGCGTTTTACTGCTTCAGGACCAGCATTATACGCAGCAACGGCTTTTTGGGTATCACCGTTAAAAGTCGTAAGCAGTTCTTTAAGATACCGCACACCGCCATCAATATTTTCTTGCGGGTCAGCAATATTTTTAACGCCTAGCCCGGCTGCCGTTTCCGGCATAAGTTGCATCACCCCGGTTGCGCCTGCTGATGATACCGCATTCGGATTAAAATTTGATTCAGTTGCCGCAACGCCTAATGCCAATTTAGGATCAACATTATATTTTGCCGCTGTTTTACGAACGATATCAGCTATATCCCCATGCGAGGTTTCCTGAACACTTTGAGTTTGGTTCTGAACCTTAGCCAAAGTATTGGCAAATTTTTCAGTCGAAACATTTGTTTGAAGCTGGGGTTGAAAACGATTTTGTATTTCGTTCATCCGGGTAATTACTTTTTGTATACTTTCCATATAAAACAATCCTCACTTATTACGGTTAAAAACTTGTAACCCTTGTTCATCAACAAGCTTTTGTTCTTCTGCTAAACATTCCGCTTGATATTCTAACAACCGTTTTTTTCGCAATTTTTCAACAAGTTTTCGAGCCTTCACAGCTTGTTGTAAAGCCGCTAAACATTGGCTATGGAATCCTTGGGCAATCTCCACCTGCTCATTTCGAACAACAATGTTCCTTTTTAACGTATCGTGATAAATGTGAAAATCATTAAATGTCGAAACAGTTACCTTTTCCTTTTGACCGTTGCGAAAATTGCTAATATGCTCCGCCAGCTTTGTTTGTAATAATATTACCCGCTCTTTTTCCGCCATAAGTTTAGCGGTTGCATCTGCGAGTTTTACCTGCAGTTCTTCCTCTTCAAGCCGCCGAACTTTAAGCAATGTTTCAAGACTAAAATGAAAAGTCTTCACTGTATCCTCCCATTTGTTAACCAGTAAAAGCTAATAAGCGATTGCAGGTTTCATCAAATTGGGTATATTCATAAACAGGCTGCTGGAGAAAGCCCCGAATATCATTAATTACACTAATAGCTTGGTCAATACGAGCATTACTGCCCGGCACATAAGCACCAATATTAATCAAATCTTCAGATTCCCGATAAACCGCCATCAGCGAACGAAGTTTCTGAGCCGCTGTCCAATGATCTTTTTCCGCCACTTCCATCATGAGCCGACTTACACTACTCAAAACATCAATAGCCGGAAAATGGTTTTGATCGGCTAGTTTTCTCGATAGTACAATGTGCCCGTCAAGAATACTACGCGCTGCATCAGCTATCGGTTCATTCATATCATCACCATCAACCAGTACGGTATAAATGCCAGTTATTGATCCATGATCCGCCGGTCCAGTACGTTCCAGCAATTTAGGTAGTACTGCAAATACTGAAGGAGTATAGCCTCTTGTCGCTGGTGGCTCCCCAACGGTTAGGCCAATTTCACGTTGAGCAGCAGCAAATCTTGTTACCGAATCCATCATTAGCATTACATTATGGCCCTGATCCCGAAAATACTCAGCAATTGCGGTGGCCGTCATTGCCCCTTTTAGGCGAAGTAACGCCGGCTGATCTGAAGTTGCAACAACAACTACTGAACGTTTTAATCCTTCTTCGCCAAGATCCCGTTCAATAAATTCCCTAACTTCACGCCCCCGTTCGCCTATTAAGGCGATAACGCTAATATCCGCCTCAGTATTGCGGGCAATCATACCTAAAAGAGTACTCTTTCCCACTCCGCTGCCAGCCATTATTCCTACACGCTGTCCGCTCCCCATTGTTAACAGACCATCGATCGCCCGAACCCCTACCGACAACTTTTCTGTTATCCGCTTTCTCGCAAGGGGCGACGGCGGTACATTATGCAACGGGTACTTCTCCTCACACAAAAGCGGCCCTTTGTCATCGATCGGCTTACCCAGCCCATCTAAAACCCGTCCCAAAAGTGATGGACCAACTTTAACCATTAACGTACTTTGAGCCGATATAACACTTGCGCCCGGCCCGATACCCTGCATTTCTCCTAGTGGCATTAAGAGTACATTGTTTTTACGAAATCCGACAACTTCAGCCGGCAGCAGTTGTGGCTGGTTTGGCGATTTAATGTAACATAAATCACCTAAACACACCTGCGGCCCAATAGACTCAATCAAAAGTCCAACAATCTGACTGACTTTGCCTACTAGCCTTAATGGATCAACACCTTCTATAACATTAAGATATTTTTTATTACTAAATCTACTCATGACGCAATATCTCTGAGCACAGTCTTTAATATTTCAAACTGGTTGTCTATTCTGGCGTCAACATTTCCAAAAGGCGTTTCAACGATACAATCGCCAGCTTTTAGACTGTCATCGGCAGTAATATCAATTACTGCATAGCCATTCATTGATGTGGAAAATTCAGCTTTTGCCGCAAGTACCAGGCTATAATTCTCCGGATTAACCCTTACGACCACACGTTCTTGATCCCGTACTTTATCTAACGCTGCTTTGATGATTGGCACTACTGCCATCTGGTTCTCAGCTATTTCCTGATTTAAAATTTTACCAGCAATGGCAATCGCCAGCTCGAGAATTTGCTGATCGGCTTGGGCTAAAATATTTTGAGCTTCTTGCTCAGCCAATTCCACAATTGACTGAGCATTAGCAACAGCTTCATCGACAGCCTGTTGCATATTTTGTTTAGCCTCGCTTTCTCCTTGAGCCCTGCCTTGGGCCAATCCTTCAGCCATACCTTGATTATGGCCTTGGCTAAACCCTTCCTCTTGAGCCGTTTTCTGCAATTCTTCGGCCTGGCTTTTAGCTTGAGAAATAATATTTGCAGCTTCTTCACTGGCAGATTGAGTTATAGTGTCCGCTTCTTGGCGGGCCTGTTCAAGACATTCCTTCGCCGCCAACTTAGTTTTCAGGATAGCTGGATCGGGTTGAATAGTAATGGCTTTTTCTAGTTTTTTTTCAACCTTAGGATGACATTGCGGCACTACCACAATGTATGGATTTTCATGCACAGCTGCACAGTTACATTTTATAATCCTAGACAATTACCTCGTCTCCTTTGCCTCGGGAAACTATAATTTCGCCAGCCTCTTCGAGGCGCCGGATAACATTGACCACTTTTTGCTGGGACTCTTCGACATCGCGAATTCGTACAGGTCCCATGTACTGCAGTTCTTCACGCAACATTTCTGCTGCCCGTTTCGACATATTTTTGTAAATTTTTTCGGCCACTTCGGTCGAAGATGCCTTGAGCGCCAACGCCAGTTCTTTAGAATCAATTTCCCTAAGCACAATCTGCAAGGAACGGTCGTCCAAAAGAACAATGTCTTCGAAGACAAACATTTTCTTCTTAATTTCTTCAGCCAACTCAGGATTCTGAACTTCAAGATTTTCAATAATAGTACGTTCAGTAGCACGGTCAACTCGATTAAGAACTTCAACGATCGAATCAACACCACCGGCTGCCGTAAAGTCTTGGGTAACCAAAGACGATAACTTGCGTTCCAGTATACGTTCCACATCCTTAAGAATTTCCGGCGAGGTTCGATCCATTTGAGCAATCCGGTTTGCTACATCTACTTGTCGATCAGGTGGCAAAGCTGAAATGATAGCTGCCGCCTGTTCCGGTTGTAGATAAGCCATAATTAAAGCAATAGTCTGCGGATGCTCATTCTGAATAAAGTTCAGCAATTGAGACGGATCGGTTTTACGTGCAAAGTCAAATGGTCTAATTTGAAGACTTGATGTCAAACGGTTAATAATTGCTACAGCCTTTTCGGAGCCAAGCGCTTTTTCAATAATTTCCCGTGCATAATCAATGCCGCCAGTAGAAATATATTCCCTGGCCAAGCACATTTGGTGAAACTCAACCAATACCGCGTCTTTTTGCTCCTGAGTAACTTTTCGCTGATTGGCAATTTCCAGGGTAAGCTTTTCAATTTCATCTTCACTGAGATGTTTAAACACTTGAGAAGCTGTATCCGGGCCAAGAGCAATGAGCAATATTGCCGCTTTTTGCTTTCCATTCAAATCATTAATCTGAAACATGTCCTCCCCCTTTTCCGCTACTCCTCATTTACCCATGTTCTAATAAGTTGAGCAACTTCTTCAGGCCTTGATTTAGCGAATTGGGTAATAGCTTCGCGTTGGTTCAGACGTTCTTGCTCTTCCGGCGATGCCTCTTCAACTTCTTCAGCATCTTCATCTTCATCCATTGCAAAAGCTTGCGGTCCTAATTCCAACATTGCCGCTTCTTCCTCGGCTTGGCGCTTCCGCTTCAGATGCAAATACAAGAGATACAAAATCGCAATAATCGCAATTGCTACCGCACCATATTTCATCAACATTTCTCTGGTCTGTTGTGCTTTTGCCGCCTCTTCCTCTTGCCGCATTTTATCTGCAACGTCAGTACTAAACGCAATGCTTTCTACCGTAACAACATCGCCACGTGTCGGATTAACTCCCACAGCGGCTGAGATTGTTTTCATTATACTAGCTTGTTGAGTGCTATCTACCGCACCATCAACAAGCACTGAAACTGTCAAACGTTTAATCGCCCCTGGGGCAACTACAGTTTTTTCTTTAGTTTCATTTATTTCATAATTGCGAGTAACATCTTTTTTCTCATAGTTAGATTGACCATTACTATTCGTAGCATATCCGGGAATATTCGACGAAGTTCCTGCCACACCACCTGGTTGGGCATTGGAACCTTTAAAGTTCTCATTAATTTCCTGCGAACTTCTAACGATACCTTTATCATCAACAACTGGTTCAAACACTTGTCGATCTACTGTTTTTTGATCAAAGCTTAGTTCTACATTAACCCGAACTGCCGCTTTTCCCGGTCCTAAAACCTGTTCCAACAATGACTGAGCATTTTTTTGCAAGTCATCCTGAACTTTTTTCGTTAATTCAATCTGAGTCACAGTACCCGAGCCAGTCATCTGCTGGTCAGCATCCTGTTCATTTAAGACCTGAGCAAAATTATCAATAACTGTGATATTTTCAGGTTTTAAACCTTGAATACTATGCGCCACCAAATTTACTATACCTTTGACCTGAGCACGCGATAGTTTGGTTGATGGGCGAAGTTTGACCATTATTGACGCGGTTGCCTGTTTCTCATTCTTCTTATACAAGCTATCCTCAGGCAAAACAATATGAACCCGAGCTTTTTCAACTTCGGCCATTTGTTCAATAGTTCGCGTTAGTTCACCTTGAAGCGCTTGCAAATAGTAAACCTTGTTTTGAAAATCCGTAGTGCCAAATTTATTTTGATCAAATATTTCAAAGCCCTTACTGCCTTTCGGCAATCCCTCACTAGCTAAATCCAGCCGAACTTGGTAAACATCCTTTGACGAAACCATTATTGATGTTCCATTATTACCTAGTTCATAGACAATTTTCTTTTCTTTAAGCTTTGCTGCAACTTCCCCCGCATCTTTAGCATCTAATCCTGTAAATAACGGAACATACTCAGTACGTGTCCCCCACCAGAAACTCCAACCAATAATCGCCAAAAATACTAGCGCGGCAGAAGCAATAATTAGATAGCGTTGTTTTTTGTTGAGGTTTTTCCATAGTCGCAGCATCTGTTCGTGCATTTCGGCCATTATCACACCTCTTTAAGCCACGAATAATACACAATCCAACAGCCTATCCTCATACTTGCATCCGCATTATTTCCTGATAAGCATCAACAACCTTATTTCTTACCTGCATGGTAAGTTGCAAAGCAATTGTCGCTTTTTCAGAGGCGATTACTACCTCGGATATGTCTTGGATCTTTCCAGTGGCCAGATTATTTGTTGCTTGTTTTGCTTCTTGCTGAACTTTATTTACATCATTTAGTGCATCTGCTAGAATCTTACCAAAATCATTTCCCCCACCAACACGCGGAACTGCTTCATTTTCACTTGCTGTCTTAAGCGGATTTACTGGTAAGAGTTTTAATGGCGCAATTCCCATCTTTGCTTACACTCCTTTAACCACCAATTTCAAGCGCTTTTAAAGCCATGTTTTTTGCGGCATTTACCGCAGTTACATTTGCTTCATACGCTCTAGTGGCTGTAATCATATCCACCATTTCAGCAACTACATTAATGTTCGGCATATCAACATACCCATCTTGATTGGCATCGGGATGATTAGGATCATACACCTTTCTAAGCGGCGATTGATCTTTTACTATCCCAACAACTTTTACCCCGTCTCCGGCCTCAAGTTTACGCGATAACACCTGGCTAAACGGCGAATTTTCAGCTGTTCTAGACTGAAACACAACCATTTGGCGGCGATAAGCGCCCCCCTGCGCTGTGCGAGTAGTATTTACATTCGCAATATTGTTAGAGATGACATCCATCCGTAACCTTTCCGCAGTCATCCCGGACGCCGCAGCATCAATCCCACCAAACATTCCCACTAATTACCGTCTCCCTTCATTAATTGCCGCTTTTATATTGGAAAAATATCTACCCAGTTGTTTTGCTACAGCATCATAATAAATGTTGTTTTTAGCAAGATTAGCCATTTCTACATCGATATCAACATTACTACCATCCACTCGTATACTGGTATTGGTTTCGGTGATGATCGACGGCGAAAAACTGCCGCTGTTACGCCCGGCTAAATGGCGTTCATTAGTTCTCGCAGGCAATGCTTTTGAAGGATTTAACGCTTCTGCTAAACGGTCTTCAAATAAGACATCACTCCGCTTAAATTCGGGAGTGTTCACATTGGCAATATTATTGCTAATTATTTTATGACGCAGAGAGGACGCCGCCAATGCTTTTCCCAACACGTCCTCCGTTTGTGACGATAATATCGACTTGACCATAAGTCCTCCTTACGTTCCCTGTAAATTTTCATCTTAATTTCACTTAAACAAGATTCTACATATTTTACAGAAATCCTTTCTATCAATCGACTAAAATCGACTTTCATATGATATTTTTATGTCAACGCTACAACTTTTTATTAGTTTTATTCCAATATATAGAAAAACCACCTGCAAAAAGCAGGTGGTTCTTAGGACCAAAGACTTATTATTATATTAAATAGGCCTTTCCTCTGCATTTTAGAGGACTTTGGACCTATTTTTTAATTTTTTTCAATTCATCCAGTAATCGTTCATTCAATACCTTGATATAAGTCCCCTTCATGCCCAAAGATTTTGATTCAATTACTCCGGCACTTTCGAACTTCCTTAAAGCATTTACAATTACCGAGCGCGTAATTCCCACCCGATCAGCAATTTTACTCGCAACTAATAACCCCTCATCGCCGTCTAATTCATTGAGAATGTGCATTACAGCCTCTAATTCCGAGTAGGATAACGTTCCAAGTGCAACCTGTACTGTTGCTTTTTTGCGAGCTTCTTCTTCAATTTTATCACTGCGATCCCGAAGAATTTCCATTCCAACAACAGTGGCACCGTATTCTGCCAGAACTAAATCATCATCGTTAAATTCCATTTCAAATTTTGCTATAAGTAATGTGCCAATTCGCTCACCACCGCCATGAATAGGCACAACAGTAGTAAACTTATCCTTGAACATACACTCCATACCTTCACTGAAGGCACATATTCCCTTTTTAAGTTTTAAGTTTGGTGATGTGTCATGAATCCTTAGCAACCATTCCACATAATGCTCAGGAAATACCTTTTTGTCAAGCACACGGTCACGCATAATGTCGCATTCAAAATCATGCTGCAGGGCATATCCCAATACAGTCCCATCTTTACTGACAATATACACATTAGCGCTTATAACTGATGAAAGCACCTCTGATATCTCATAGTATTCCACTTTATCCGATTTCTGAAGCAACTTGTTAATTTTACGGGTACGTTCTAATAATGACGATAACACTTCGATCATCCTGCCTTTCAATAGACAAATAAATTTTTTATAATATAAAGTGACTAAGATCTTGATTAACAACAATTGGGTCCAGCACTGTCTTTACATACTCACGGCTTATAGATATAGTTTTTTCCGGTAAATCAGGTGCATCAAACGCTATATCTTCTAAAAGCTTTTCCAATACCGTGTGGAGACGTCTAGCGCCGATATTTTCTGTCTGAGCATTTACTGCACACGCAATTTCTGCCAATTCATCTATAGCTTCTTCGCTAAAATCTATCTTAATTCCTTCTGTTTCTAAAAGATAAGTATACTGTTTTAGTAGAGCATTAGCAGGTTCTGTAAGGATTTGTCTAAAATCTTCCTTCGTTAAACTAGTCAATTCAACTCGAATCGGAAACCTGCCCTGCAGTTCAGGAATAAGATCAGATGGTTTAGATATATGGAATGCGCCAGCAGCAATAAACAATACCCGATCCGTTTTAACCGGACCATATTTAGTCACAATAGTAGATCCTTCAACAATTGGTAAAATATCTCGTTGGACCCCTTCTCTAGATACATCCGGTCCTGCTGAACTTCCGCGCCCAGCAACTTTATCGATTTCATCAAGGAAGATAATTCCCGACATTTCAGCCAAATTAATTGCCGTAGAAATAACGTCATCCATATCGATAAGTTTTTGCGCCTCTTCCTGAATAAATATCTTTCTGGCATTAGCAACAGTTACTTTGCGTTTTTTCTGCTTTTTCGGTAAAAAACTACCAAGCATGTCATTAATATTAAAACCCATTTCTTCCATGCCTGATCCGGCAAACATTCCAACCATTGGCTGGTTGTTGTCTTCTACTAATATTTCTATTAGTTCTTCTTCAAGTTCACCGTTTTCCAAGCGGCTTCGCCAGCCTTCACGTACAGCATCAGTAACCGTAACCGTTACATCCGACGCAGGTGCGGCACTATTATCGGTCGAAGCATTTGAACCTGCAAAAAACATTTCAAATGGATTACGGGCCTGTTCTTTCGCATGCAGCGGTTTAAAATAGTCCAAAATGCGTTCATCGGCAAGTTTTTGGGCTTTATCCATAACATCCAGCATTTTATCTTGTTTAACCATTCTAATGGCTGTCTCTACCAAATCCCTGACCATTGACTCAACATCACGGCCAACATAACCAACCTCAGTAAACTTTGTAGCCTCCACTTTAACAAAAGGAGCATTCACCAACTTAGCCAATCGACGAGCAATTTCAGTCTTCCCAACTCCGGTCGGACCGATCATCAATATATTTTTAGGAACTATTTCTTCTTTTAGCTCTTCTGGCAGTTGCGTGCTTCGCCACCTGTTACGCAGGGCAATAGCCACCGATTTTTTTGCTTGTTGCTGCCCTACAATATACTTGCTCAATTCTTGAACAATTTGACGGGGCGTCAATTCGGTCAACAATCGTCCCTCCTTTATATTTCCTCAACAGTTATATTGTTGTTGGTGAAAATGCAAATTGAAGCTGCAATGTCAATAGCCTGTCTGGCAATCTCCGGTGCCGTTAAGGAAGAGTGACCCACTAGAGCCCTGGCCGCAGCCAAAGCATACGGGCCGCCCGACCCAATAGCACTAACACCATCATCAGGCTCAATCACTTCTCCATTGCCAGAAATAATCAGCATATGCTCAGCGTCAGTAACAATTAACAAAGCTTCGAGCTTTCTGAGGACTCTGTCTGTCCGCCAATCTTTGGCAAGTTCAACTGCAGAACGCATCATATTGCCATTATACTCTTCTAATTTCTGTTCAAATTTTGTAAATAACGTAAATGCATCAGCTACCGATCCGGCAAAACCAGCTAAGATTTTTCCATGATAAAGGCGGCGAACTTTTTTAGCATTATGTTTCATAATCGTGTTACCACCAAAAGTTACCTGACCATCGCCAGCAATCGCCGTTTTTCCATTATGACGAACAGCGACAATTGTAGTTGCATGAAACATTGATTCACCTCCTAAGCACGCGGATGTGCCCCTTGGTATACAGACTTTATTCTTTCTTTGGTTACATGGGTATATAGCTGAGTTGTCGACAAATTTACATGCCCGAGTAATTCCTGAACTGTGCGAAGATCAGCACCATTATTAAGAAGATGGGTGGCAAAAGTATGACGAAGGGTATGCGGACTAATGTTTTTTTTGATTGCCAATGCATCAACATACTTTTTAAGAATTCTCCGTACACTCCGATCAGTCAATGGCCCACCATTTTTATTTACGAACAAAGTATCATGTGGCAAAATTGTCCCGGCTGCTCTTAACCTAGGCCTACTGCTTTGAAGATATTCAATGACCGCGCTAAGTGCCTTTCGTCCCACGGGGACTACCCGTTCCTTTGCACCTTTACCATATATCAAGGCGAAACTGCTAGCCAGATCAACATCTGTAATTGAAAGACCCGCCAATTCGCTAACCCGGATACCGGTGGCATAAAGCAACTCCAAAATAGCCGCATCACGTTTGCCAAGTGCAGTTTTATCAGGTAATTCTAACAATGCATTAATCTCGGCTATATCCATAAAAACCGGCAACTTTTTATCTAGCTTAGGAGTATGAACATAATTAAACGGATTGTCGGCAATAACTTCCTCCCGACATAAAAACCGAAAAAAAGATCTAAGCGAGGCAATTCTACGTGCAATCGTTCGCCTTGCATATTTTTCTTCTTTGAGGACAGCCAGATAAGTTCTTATTAAAATAGTTGATACTTGCGAAAAACTCACCTCATCCACACCTTGTTCCTTGGCAAACATAAAAAAACGTTCAATATCTGCCCGGTAATTATTTACGGTGTGCAACGAGGCGTGTTTTTCCACACTTAAATAACGCATGAATTGTTCAAGCTGGGTTATATAAGTCGTCATGTAATCACGCTTTTTGTCGAATTTAGCTTAGATATACTGTTTTATACTAACATACATACTAAGATTATGCAATAATTATACATTATAATTGTCTAACTTTTCAATAAATTCTTTCAGTTCATTTAAAGCTCTCTCAGAAATATAGGCATTTTTTTGTTTTTTATCTCTTATCTTACGTTCAGCCGGTGGTAATAAACCGAAGTTAATATTCATTGGCTGAAACTTTTTGGATTCAGCATGGGTAATATAATGACATAGCGCTCCATGCGCCGTTGCAACCGGGAATGTCACCGCCAGCTTACCATTTGCCCGGCGGGCCGCATTAACTCCGGCAACTAATCCTGCAGCCGCTGATTCAACATAGCCCTCAACTCCGGTAATCTGACCAGCAAAAAAAACATCGGCCCGAGCTCTCATTTCAAGAGTATCCTTAAGCAGTGTCGGTGAGTTTATAAAGGTGTTACGATGCATAACGCCCAGTCGGACAAATTCCGCTTGTTCTAATCCAGGGATAGTCCTAAAGACCCGTTCCTGTTCCGGCCACTTAAGATGAGTCTGAAACCCGACAATATTAAACAGTGTAGCCGCCGCATTATCCTGGCGGAGCTGAATTACCGCATAGGGAACTTCGCCAGTCTCAGGATGTTCTAATCCAACTGGTTTGAGCGGACCAAATCGCAAAGTGTCAATTCCCCGGCTGGCCATTTCTTCTACCGGCATGCACCCTTCAAAGAAAATCGTTTTTTCAAATTCTTTTACTGGAGCGGTCTCGGCATTAGTCAATTCATGCCAAAACTTTTCATACTCTTCTTTATTCATCGGACAGTTTAGATAATCGTCATCGCCTTTTCCGTACCGAGAAGCCCGATATATTTTATTCATATTCAACGATTCTCCAGTTACGATCGGTGCTGCAGCATCATAAAAATAAAGATAATCTTGCCCGGTTAATTCAGCAATAGCCGCTGAAATAGCTGGCGAAGACAATGGCCCACTAGCAATAATTAACGGAATATCCTCAGGAATCATCGTTATTTCTTGGTTAATAATCTTTACTTGCGGATGCGCGGAAAGTTCATTGGTTATAAACTCACTGAACATTTGCCGGTCAACAGCAATGGCCCCACCCGCTGGAACACGGCAAGCATCAGCCGCCCGCATTATTAAAGAATCCAACTGGCGCATTTCCTCTTTCAACAGGCCAACCGCATTTTCGGGGGCTGCCGCCCGGAGCGAATTACTACAGACCAATTCCGCAAACAACCCCGTATGATGAGCCGGAGTCATCACATTAGGACGCATCTCATATAACTCGACATCAACTCCGGCTTTGGCGGCTTGCCATGCGGCCTCACTGCCCGCTAAGCCAGCGCCAATGATAACAACTTTATTCACTTTTTTCCCCACTTTTCTTCTTGGTAATTTTTCCTTTAGTTTTTGGTGTAGTCTTCGCCGCGGCTTTTGCTGTAGTTTTTTTCGCAGCAGCTTCTTTTGCTCTGGTAGAACACTCTTCATTACTGCACATTATTGAAAATCGGCCTTGGCGGAAATTATGGCGAACTTTAATCGAGCCACACACTGGGCAAGTTTCATTTAGTGGCATATCCCAGCTAGTATATTGGCATTCCGGGTAATTGGTGCAGCCGTAAAAAGTCTTACCGCGCTTAGTGCGCCGTTCTACTACCGCCCCTTGACATTTAGGGCATTTTACCCCGATTTCTTTTACTATCGGTTTAGCGTTACGACATTGGGGAAATCCGGGACAAGCCAAAAAATTACCATAGCGGCCATGTTTTACTACCATCATTTTTCCGCAATTTTCACAAGGAACATCTGATACTTCTACCGGCAATTCAACATGCCCAATTTCTTCTTCCGCATGAGCCAGCGTAGTGGCAAACGGACTATAGAAATCTTTGAGTACGGCTATCCGTGATCTTTCACCATCGGCAATATCATCCAGCCGATCTTCTAGGCCAGCCGTAAACCCAACGTCTACAATGTCCGGGAAATACTCTTCCAACAGTTCGAGAACAACGTCGCCAAGTTCAGTTGGATGAAACTTTTTTTCAATCCTTTCAACATAGCCGCGCGCTACTATCGTTTCAACAATAGGCGCATACGTACTTGGCCTGCCAATTCCCTTTTCCTCCAGAATTTTTATCAATGACGCCTCCGTATAACGCGGCGGGGGTTCCGTAAAATGCTGTTTGGGCAACACTTGACTTAGTTTCAAGGATTCGCCAACTTTAAGTTCAGGGATGGCAATATCTTTTTCCTTCTCATCCTTGCTATCGCTATACACTGCCAAAAATCCTGGAAACTTAAGTCTTGAGCCATTAGCCCGAAGTCCCATTCGTCCAGCGATTATATCGACGGTTAACGTATCATAAACCGCAGCTATCATCTGGCTAGCAACAAACCTTTCCCAAACAAGAGTATATAAGCGTAACTGGTCACGGGAGAGGCTCTTCACCAGGATGTCCGGCGTAAATTCTAAACTAGTAGGCCGAATAGCCTCATGGGCATCCTGCGCCTTTTTAGTAGTATAAATCGGAGCTTTTTCCGGAAGATAATCCCCGCCAAATTTACCAATCACGTATTGGCGCGCCTCTTCTTGCGCTGACTGGGCAATTCGAGTGGAATCAGTACGAATATATGTAACAAGCCCTACTGGCCCCACATTCGCCACTTCAACCCCTTCATACAGTTGCTGCGCCAGCATCATGGTTTTACGGGTAGTAAAACCAAGCCTGCGGGCAGCTTCTTGCTGGAGACTGCTGGTAATAAATGGAGGAGCAGGATTACGCCGCCGCTCACGGCGTTTAACTTCCTTGACAATAAATTCCGCTTGTTCCAGTTCTTTAACAAGCGTATCAGCCGTTTGTTCATCGCCGATCTCAGGTTTTTTTCCATCAATCAGCATAAGTTCACAATCAAACTGCGGCGCTTTTACTTTTTCACGCAATTTAACGGTTATTGTCCAATATTCTTCTTCAACAAACGCTTCAATTTCTTTTTCCCGGTCAACAATAAGCTTAACTGTTACCGATTGTACCCGACCGGCACTTAAGCCCTTTCTGACTTTACGCCAAAGCAACGGGCTTAGCTTATAGCCAACAATACGATCCAATATCCTCCTGGCTTGTTGAGCATCGACCCTCGGAAGATCAATCGCACGCGGTTTTTTAACCGCACTTTGAATAGCTGTTTTTGTAATTTCATTAAACTCGATCCGGCAAGGTTGTTCTGGTTCAATGTGCAAAATATGCGCCAAATGCCAGGCAATGGCCTCCCCTTCACGATCCGGGTCAGTTGCCAGATAAACCGAATCGGCTTTTTTGGCTTCATCCCGCAATTTTTTGATTAAATCACCTTTGCCACGAATGTTAATATATTTAGGTGTAAATTCTTGCTCAACATCTACGCCAAATTGGCTTTTAGGTAAATCGCGCAGATGACCCATTGACGCCCGTACAATGTAGTTTTTACCCAAGAATTTCTCTATCGTCTTGGCTTTTGCTGGCGATTCAACCACAACAAGTGATTTATTCAAAGAGTTCCCTCCCTGCAACGCGGACAAATTGTTGTCCACTGTATCGCACTATCAGACCCTTCAATTCTAATTGTAATAATATATATGTAATCGCCTGGTTTTCAAAAGATACCTTTTGCATCAGTTCTTCTAACCCTAACGGTTTATCATAAAATAAAGCCTGATATACTGTCTTTTCATCTTTATCAACTGATATTTTGATCATTTTATCTTGCGCTAATTTTCCCACGCCATATTCTTCAAGGACATCAATAGCGTTATCAACCAGCTTTGCCCCTTGTTTTATCAACCGGTTAACCCCTTTACTGCCAGACGCAAACATACTTCCCGGTACGGCAAAAACATCCCTGCCCTCTTCAAGCGCAAAATCTGCAGTGATCAGTGAACCGCTTTTTTCAGCAGCTTCAACCACTAGCACACCTCTCGCTAAGCCGCTAATAATTCTATTTCTAGCCGGAAAAAATTTAGCCATCGGTGGGGTTCCTGGTGCATACTCTGAAATAACCGCACCTTGTTCAGCAATTATCGCAAGCAATTTGCCGTTTTCCGGCGGATAAACAATATCAACGCCGCAACCTAATACCGCTATAGTATAGCCCCCGCTGGCAAGCGCCCCCTGGTGAGCGGCAGTATCAATTCCACGCGCCGCCCCACTGACCACGCCTATCCCTGCTGCAGCAATACCACTGGCTAAACATTTAGCGGCATTCCGCCCGTAAGCCGAAGCCTTCCTGGCACCAACAATAGCTACTAATTGTTCATCAGTGGACAAACGTCCCCGGTAATACAAAACTGCCGGAGGATTAAAGATTCTGGCCAACTGCACTGGATACTCTTTATCTGCCAAAGTGCAAAGACCGATCTGTTTTTTTTCCCATTCATTCCGCAGACTGTCTATATCTAGCTTATCCCGCTGGTTCACAATATTATTACACACTGCAATACTAATAACACCAGAACTGATCAACTCACGGCTGCTAGCTTGCCATACTTTACTGGCACTACCAAAAAAACTGATAAGAGCCTTTAGACGCGCATTGCCAACCCCTGGTACTGTTTGCAATAATGCCCAATAATATCGTTCCACCACCGCTCCTCCACATGTAGCTATTTTGCTAATTATAACTATGAAAAATACTTACGTCAAGCCATGGGTTAATTGGATTTACCATTTTTCAGCGTTTCTAAAATATTTTCAGCAATATTAGGCGCCGCTGTCGGACGTCCTTCCCCCATAGCACATTTCCCAATATATTCTAACTCAGAAGGGTTGTCAACAAGAAGATGAATCATCGCTGCCTTTATTTGTGCTAGCGATCCGGCCCGTAATGCCGCACTTTTATCTACAAGATAGCGGGTATTCGCCTCTTCTTGGCCTGGTATCGGCCGATAAATAAGCATTGGCAGCCCCGCGCACAAAGCTTCCGCGGAGGTCATCCCCCCTGGTTTAGAGATCAAAAGATCGGCTACCGCCATAAGTTCATGAATATTATCAACATAGCCATAAAGCTTTAAATCGCAATGTTTTAACCGCATTTTGAGCTTTTCTAGCTGCCGATACAGTGATTTATTATTTCCCGCTACCGCAATCACTTGTAATGGTATCCCCACTTGGTCACAAGTCTTAATTATTTCCGTCATGGGCATCACCCCAGCTCCCCCACCCATTACCAGCACGGTCTTACAATCCGGTTGTAAATTAAATGAAGTTCGCAAACTTTCTTTGGTATAAGGGACACTAAACTTTAAATCAACGGGAATACCAAGGGCCTGGCTCTGTTCATAGCTAACGCCATGATGAGCCAAAACATCACGCATTTTTTCATTAGCAACAAAATATCTAGTTAATTCCGGATATACCCACAAGCGATGAACCGTAAAATCTGTCACTACCCCAAACACAGGTATTGTTAATCCCACTTTTTTTATCAAATGCGCCGTCAAGCCGGCGGGAGTGGCATGAGTGCAAACAATAGCATCCGGCTTAGTCTGCTTTATATACCGGTGTATTCTTTCGGCCAGATAGCCACTAACCAATTCCTGCCCTTTAAGCGCTAACGGACTAGTATTACCCCAACCATACATTTTGCCATAAAGCTGCGGAAAGATGTCCAAAATAGCAAAATATGATTTCAAAATAGTTTTACCAATAAACGGGCTAAAGAAATTAAAAAAGTCGACATAATCAACAACAATCTTATCATCAAGTTGGCTAATAGCCGATCCCATAGCCTTTGCAGCCCGAACATGTCCTGAACCAATCGGCGCACTAATATAAAGAATTTTGCATGGTTCGGTCATCACTTCACCTCCCCAGCCGCTTTTTATATAGTGTTATTTCATTAATATCAACACCAGCTAAAAGTTCTGCCGGTGTTTTTCTATTGCAAACTTTTTGTTCAGACGCAATTTCCACTAACGGAACCAAGACAAATCCCCGCTCCGCCAGACGGGGATGAGGTAATGTAAGCACTTGGGTTTTACACTCATAATCATCAAACGCTACAATATCAATATCTATTGTCCGTGGCCCCCATCGTTGGTCTCTAATCCGGCCCAATGCTTGTTCTATGTCTAAACATTCGGCAAGCAGCGCAAACGGCGATAGTAACGTTTCAATAATAATAACTGCATTTAAAAAATATGGCTGGTCAGTATAGCCAATCGGGGCAGTTTCATAAATGGAGGAAACGATTTTTACAACAATAGCAGGGTGAGTATTTAAAGCAGTTATTGCCGCATTTATATTTTCTTCACGATCACCGAGATTGGACCCTAGCCCCAAAAAAATCATTCTATGCTCCGATTTACTTCAATTTGTATATAATCAAGTTGTCCTGGCAGCGGAACTTGAGGTTTACGCACCCTAACCGTAACCTGATTAACTCTACCAGTTAAAAGTGTATTGGCAATATGCTCGGCCAACGCTTCAAGCAATCTAAATCTGCGTGTTTCCATGATATCTTTAATCTGCTGATAAACCAACACATAGTTTAAGGTATCTGCCAAATCATCGGAAGTAGCCGCTCTGCCAAAATCTAAAGAAAGTTCAACATCAACATAAAATCGTTGGCCTTGTTCACGTTCATATTCGTAAACACCATGATAACCATAAAACATCATATTCTGAAGCAAAATTTTATCGCTCATCATCTTCACTCCTTAATATAGCATCTGTCATTCTGGCAACTCTAGCAATAGCTCTTACATCATGAACTCTTACAATATTAGCTCCGTTGACAATTCCTAATGCCACCGAGGCTGCTGTTCCTTCTCCTCGCTCATTAACAGCCAGACCTCCTAAAGTTTCACCGATAAACCGTTTACACGAGGTTCCCAGCAAAATAGGACAACCGATAACCTTAATTTCTGCCAGGCGGGACATCACTGTTAAATTTTGTTCAGTTGTTTTACCAAAACCAATTCCAGGATCAATTATTATTTTATTAAAATCGATCCCCGCTTGAATCCCTATTTCCACACTGCGCTGCAAAAAAGCACTAATATTGGCTAAAATATCTCCGTCATACGTCGTGCTTTCCTGATTATGCATAACAACAACCGGTGCACCATATTTAGCGACTACTTTGGCCATTTCTGGCTCATACTGAAGACCCCAAACATCATTAATAATATGAGCGCCTAGCTTCAAGGCTTCTTCGGCCACTTCCGCTTTATAAGTATCTACCGATATCGGCAGCGGAGACACTGCTAATAATTTTTCCAGCACCGGCAATAGGCGTGTTAACTCTTCTTCCGCCGCCACCTTGTCAGTGCCATCCGGTCTGGTAGACTCGGCACCAATATCAATAATGTCCGCACCATCATTAGCCATCGCTTCAGCATGTTTTAGGGCCGTATCAAGCAAATTATACTTCCCGCCATCGGAAAACGAGTCAGGCGTAACATTTAAAATTCCCATAACTAACGTCCGGCCCGGCTTTATCTTTAACGAACGGTCAGTCCAATTATATTCACGGCATAACGGTGTTTCCGAAGCAATTAGTACTTTTTCTATCGCTGCCGCAAGTTTTGGCAACCCCCAAGGCTGTTGTTTCAGCTGAGCCAGTGCCAGACGATATTGTTTTATCGTAGCACAAATTAATACATCAGTACATGTAATACTAAGATCAGCCGTCCCCCTGGCAATCGCCACTTCACCGCCTTTAGCTAAAAACGTTTGCTTTAAAAGATTAGCCGCTTTGGCACTAACCGCTTCCAATTTTATTGTTTTAAAGACTGCTTTAGCAGCCATTATATTCACACCAGCCGCATCACATTCTAGTTTTTTTAATTCTTGTATCGCCTGATCGCTATTTTTTATATATAAAATCCGCGAATTACAATTCAATTATGGTCCTCCTATTGCCGTAAAATACATTTTTATTGTATCATGTTTATATGTAAAATAAACTAGTATTAATGAAAACTATGGAAATAGAGAAACTTGGAGGCAAAAAAATGAAACAACGTCTATCTCCGGATATTTTTCGCATTCCGGTGGAAGAAATTAAATCCGGCTTTTATAGTGATAGTTATTTTTTGAAAACTCGTGATATATTACTCAAAGATAACCATCACCCAAAAGTCATGATGCAAATATTCCAACGTCAAAACGCCACCGTATGCGGTATTGACGAAGCTATCGCCATAATTAAGAGATGCGCCCATAACCCGGAAAATCTCACAATCAAAGCTCTTTATGACGGTGATACTGTTAAACCTTGGGAATCTGTAATGACCATCGAAGGCGACCTTGCTGATTTTTCGCATTTAGAAACTGTCTATCTAGGATCACTATCACGTCAAACCAAAATTGCGACCAATGTAAAAAATGTAGTAGTAGCGGCTAACGGCAAACCAATGGTGTTTTTCCCCTCTCGTTTTGATTACTTCGCTACGCAACTTTCCGACGGCTACGCAGCCCATATCGGCGGAGCAAGCGGTGTTTCCACCCCCGCCAACGGCTACTACTGGGATGCTCCGGCAATGGGCACCATTCCCCACTCGCTAATCGCTACCTATGGCGGCGATACTATTCTGGCAACCAAAGCCTTTGATCAACATATCGATCCTAACGTTAACCGGATCGCCCTAGTAGACTATAACAACGATTGCGTAGCTACAGCCCTTGAAGTAGCCCATAATTTTAAAGAAAAGCTTTGGGCCATCCGAATGGATACCAGTGACAACTTAGTAGACACCTCGGTACTACCATACATGGGTAATTTTAAGCCAACCGGTGTTTGCGCCCAGCTAGTATTCAATGTGCGCCAAGCCCTGGACCAAGCAGGATTCAGCCACGTAAAAATCATGGTATCCGGCGGCTTTAATGTCGAACGGATTAAAGATTTTGAAGCCGCAAAGGTTCCTGTTGATATCTATGCAGTCGGCAGCAGCTTATTTAATGATAATATTAATTTTACTGCTGATATTGTAATGGTTGACGGAAAACCTTGCTCCAAAGCTGGCCGTCAATATATACCAAACCCCCGTCTGATTCAAGCATAAACCAGCCACGATTATCAATTCAATAAAGGCACGTCGGATTAGCGGCGAACTCTTCAAAAGATAGGTCGGTGTAGTTAACTACCCGGCCTAAAAATCTTTTATACCGGCGTTTTTCACTATTTCGCGAATGTTCACTTTTGGTTGGATAATTATTAACTACATATATTGAAAGCGCTGCTGGATTTAACCGATTCGTCTGAATTCGTTTTATAAGATACTTAATGTGAATATCTGCGTCTGAAAAAGAATAACCGCAAAAAATAATTTTATCAACTTCCATTAATGCCTGCTCAGCTTTATACCAGACCATACTTAAAAAAGCATTAGACATGTCCTTAAAAAAAGTCGGTGGAACTATAACCGGCAGCATAACCGACTTGCATTGCTCACAATCGGAATTTTTTATGTCCTCCAGCAAACGGACAACCCCTTTTTCTTTAGCCGTAAGACGGATAACGTTACAAGCTGGACAATACAGCCAATTCAAAGACCCATGGATTTTGTACAACTTTACCCATAGAACATTTTTCACCTCATTATTTAGTGGCTTTTTATTAAAGAATTCAATACCATAATCAATTTTGCAAGCTGCTTCACTGACTATAGCATCATCAAGTAAAAGATCATAATTAGTTGTAATAAAGCTTGTCTCCGCTAACAACCCCTTTTGGCCAAGACCTTCTACCAGCTTACGATGCAGTCTCCGCCGATCACCGCTTTTGCAATCTAACACCGCCGCCATTAACAATACCAGATACTGACGCAAGAACCCAATACGATTACTATTTTTACTAACATTCTCAAGATCAAACTTTTTAAACGCTTCACGCCGCCGCACTGCCAAATCCAGAATGCCAAGTGCTTCTTCAAAGGTAGGAAACAGCAAATCATCTAGCTTGCTATTTATGACATCAATACCAAAGAAAGCGGCAAAATACGCCGTTACTTCCCGATACATTTCCGAATTTATAATTTCCGGGCGTTGTCTGACCAGACTAAAATATTCACGAAATAAATCCGCCTGAACGGGTGCCATTGCCGCCGCCGAGGCCCCACCTCCCAAAAATATTGCGGTTTTCACGATAAACACTCCTACCGTTTTTACTCGGTTTAGTTATTACCATTGTACCTAGGCTTAATCCTAATAAAAAATGTAACCATCAAAGCACTTTTTAGTACCTTGATGGTTACATTTTTTTTAGATCTGAAATTTATTTAACGGTGGGCGATTCAGTAACCGCTATTACCCCAAGTGTCGGCGTATGGCTTAAAGTTTTTAAAGGATTACATTCCAAATCATTATATGCCGTAAAACCATGCTCAACAATATCCAAACCTTCAATTTCATCTTCAACCGAAACCCTGATCCCTACCGTAGCTTTTAATATTTTAAAGAGTGTAAAGGTTGCGGCAAACCCCCACAGCGATACACACACTACCCCGAGAAATTGCACGCCAAGCAAGACAAAACCACCGCCATAGAAGAGTCCACCCTGTTCAGCAAACAAGCCTACCGCAATAGTACCAAACGTACCACACACCCCATGAACGGCAATAGCCCCCACCGGATCATCGGCCTTAATTGTATCAAAGAAAGCTACTGCCAGTACAATAAGAATCCCGCAAATCCCCCCAATAATAACCGCGCTAATTGGCTCTACATAAGCACAGCTGGCAGTAATCGCCACTAGTCCGCCTAACGCCCCGTTTATCGCCATACTAGGATCCGCCTTACCATATTTCATCATTGTATAGAGAGCGGCAACCGTCCCGCCAGCCGCGGCTGCCAAATTTGTATTAACAGCAATCTTGGCAATGTTCATATCCAAACCAGACAAAGTACTGCCCGGATTAAAACCAAACCAGCCAAACCATAGAATAAATGCACCCAAAGCTGCCAATGGCAAATTGTGACCCGGCAGAACATTAACTGAACCATCCTTGGCAAATTTTCCGGTTCGCGGCCCCAGCACTAAAACTGCCGCCAAAGAAGCCCAACCGCCAAGCGAATGTACAACTGCCGAACCTGCAAAATCTAACATGCCTATTTTATTAAGCCAACCACCGCTACTCCACACCCAGTGTCCGGCAATCGGATAGATAAGCACCGTAGCAGCCAAAGAAAATACAATATACGGCGCAAACTTCATCCGTTCTGCTACTGCCCCCGAAACAATTGTCGCCATCGCAATAGCAAAAGCTCCTTGGAACAGCCAATAGGCTGTTACCGGTATGTGTAACCCCAAATGACTCATATCCCCTTTTAAAAAGAAACCAGATGAGCCAATAATACCAGCTTGGTCAATACCATACATAATCGCAAACCCAAAGGCAAAATATCCAAGCATGCCCACCGTACAATCCATGATAACCTTCATTATAATGTTAAGTGCATTTTTACTTCTAATAAACCCGGCTTCTAAAGCCGCAAATCCGGCTTCCATCAAAAATACCAGGGCAGCGCAAAGCAGCACCCATACGGTGTCAAGCCCCGTCGCCAATGAACTAATCGTAATTTCCATTATTAAATTCCCCTCTCGCTTAAAAACATTTAAACACAAAAAAATTGTAGCCAAAGAAAACACTATGATTGCTTATAGTGTTTTCTAGGCTACATTGCCTTGCTTCTACTATATACTTCTGCTATTATTATACCGATAAATTTCAGTAGAGTCCAGCCATTTTATCTTATGTAATAGTTCCTTTTTTTGGGGTCAAAGGGCGGCTCGCCCTTCTTCTCCCGTTCGGATCCGATAGGCGTTTTCAACTGGAATAACGAATATTTTGCCATCACCAATTTGACCAGTGCGAGCATTATTCATTATAACCTCAACAACTTCTTCAACAATTTCCGCATTTACTACTAATTCTAACTTAACTTTTTGCAGTAAAGTCATATTATATTCCCGCCCCCGATAAACGCCAACATTGCCCTTTTGCAGGCCACAACCTGCAACCTCCGACACGGTCATGCCCCTAATGCCAAACTTCGATAGGGCATCTTTAACCTCATTTAATTTGTTCGGCCTGATAATCACTTCAATTTTTTTCATTATCAACCGCTCCTCTCTCAAAACAATAACGGCTTGCCACGCCGCAATAAGTATTAATACTTTTCTACATTATCTGCATCAATAACGCTTTATAAATGATTCCGAAGCCCTTACGTTCTGGAAGGGCTTTCATTTTTCTGCTTACTTTTTTCCCGCCTTCAATTTCTGGTACAGTGCATAAGTCAGCCCATCAACATCTTCCACCAAGTTTCCGGCAGTTACTTCAGCAATAAACAGTGAATGAGTACCAATATCAATAACTTTTCCAGGAAGCACCTTGGCTTCGATATAAGCAATACAACCTTTAACTATTGGGCAGCCATTGCGGCCAAGAATATATTCAGTATCGGCAAATTTGTCCTTGTTACGCCCGGAACTGTACCCAAAATTGCGCACCGAATCAACATCATCGTGCCGCAATATCGAAATGGTTACCACTTGACTTTCCATTACATATTCATGGGTCAGATTCGCTTTATTTAGCCCAACAGCAATAACCGAAGGTTGACTGGTTATCTGAAAAACGGTGTTTGCACACTGACCATTAATCTTATCTCCGGCCTTGCTTGTCACAACGTATAACCCATAACTTATTTTTTCTAAAGCCGCTCGGGCAGAGCCTTCATCAGAATTATCAATCAGTGCCGCGGTAAGTGCGCTTGGTTTGCTAGTCACTAACACAAATTTGTCGGAACCAACTCCACAAATCGGACATACATCCGGCGGATTATCCCCAGCATGGATATAATCACAAACTGTGCATTTCCATTGTTTTTCAGGCTTGGTCGGTTCTTTTGGCACTACCGTCTCTTCGGTGGCCAGCGCAAACTTTTCCGGTCCTACTCGGCAAATCGGGCATACATCCGGCGGAGCATCTCCAACATGCTCATAACCGCAAACTTTACATATCCATTTCTTCAAAACAGCACCTCCTTAATAATTATATTTCAATTTTATATAACATTTCCCTTCAACAGCATCTATATATTTGTTATTATCTCAATTTTTCCAATTAATCAAATTTCCGATCAATCCTATTATTGTTTGACTCTTAGCTATATTAAGTGTAATATTTACATATATTTTGTCAAAGGGGACAGGCGTTGCATAACGCCTGTCCCCTTTGACAATGACAAAGAACAGACTGAGGTATTTATGAAATGTTAAATAGTGAACCAATAAATTTGGGATGGCTCCTAGAACATCGAGCCATTCATACTTACTTTCAACCAATTGTATCGGTAGAGAAGCAAAGAATAATTGGTCTCGAAGCCCTCTCACGCGGTTTAGATGAGAACAATAAAATAATAATGCCTCAAGTCTTGTTTTCAAGCCCCATGGCTAAAGACTTTAACATTGACCTCGACCGACTATGCCGAGCAAAAGCCCTGGAGAATTATAAAAAAATCATCGATCAAGGGAACGACTATTTTTTATTTCTTAACTTTGATACTTCGATTCTTGACAAAGGAGTTGTTGGCTCCGGTAATCTAATAGATACTGTTACTAGCTTCGGACTAAGCCCTTCATCTATTGTTATAGAAATTGCCGAATCCAAAGTTCATGACCGAACGAGTTTGCTTAACTTTATAGAAATTCATAAACGCTTAGGCTTTTTAATCGCCTTAGACGATATCGGCAGCGATTCTTCCAATTTAAACAGAATACTTCTAGTTCGTCCCGATATTATAAAAATTGATCGAGAAATCATCCAGAATATTGATACCGATTCTTACAAACAAGAATTATTCAAAGCATTAGTAGCTATCGCTAAAAAAACTGGTACGCTGGTTGTTGCCGAGGGAACCGAAACGCTTGCCGAAACAGTCACCTGTCTTGAACTTGGTGCCAACTTTATTCAAGGATATTACTTTGCAAAACCTGGACCATATGACAAGCACTTAATTGGCACAATCTCCATGATACTGCCCCCATTAATTTCGTTATATCACAATTCAAAAATAAATAAGCTCCAAAATGAAATAGTAAATAGAGACCTCTACGAAATTACTTTACAAAAAATTGCCGACCTACTATCTTATATTCATCCCCAAGCCTTTGATCAGAAACTTAAGGAAATAGCATTTAAAAATACTGTTATTCAGTGCTGCTATATACTAGACATGGCTGGTAAACAAATAACCGATACCGTAAATGGAACTCCAGCACCAAAAATAAATTGTCATCGGATGTTCCAACCGGATTTTAAAGGGGCCGATCAATCACTAAAAGATTACTGTCTCTTTATCAAGTCCGGCTTCAAAAAATACATAAGCGAACCATATGTTTCACTTGCTAATGGCTGTCACTGTGTTACCGCATCAACAATCTTCCGAACCTTCAACAGCAGTTATATACTGTGCATCGATTTTAACTTATAGCTCAATTTGTGCGGTCAATCAAAAAAAATATAGCCCCGGCTTGCGGCTGGTGCTATACAAAATAGTCTATGCTGAAATTATAGTAGTTAAGCTACAGAGCAGCTTAACTACTATAATTTATTGTTCGGCTTTTCCTAAAACAGCGGCTTGGGTATTTTTAGGTGCATCTTTCTTTTCGGCGATTCTTCGCATTTGCTTTTTCTTATTCTTTGGGCTTTTATCTCCCATTTTTAGCATCTCCCTTCATTTCTTTACCTATGGTTAATTATACCACTGTTTCTGGGACACATTATCTGACCAATCTTGCATAGTAATCTATACCGCCCCAAATTTAGCAAGGAAATGCAATCCCGGTTAAGTGACTTATGTATTTCAATGAATTACTGCTAAATTAATAAATATACCCTCGTTTTTGAAATAATCCATTTTTCAGTAAGCAATTTTCGTATTTTTCCATTTTTGCCGGCAAGCCCATAAATTTGCCACTAAAATCCCGCAATACTTGGGTCTGAGGCAAATATGCTTGCCATTTCCTGTCACTAGGGGGGTGGCTCAGTATTTTTGATAAAAAGGGAGTCAAAAAGACGCATCACCGTCTTTCTGACTCCCTTTATTATTAGCTATATATCAAGGCTAATGACCCTATGCAAATAACCCCGGTTAAGAGGTCTTTCTAGTGCATTAATAGTTGGCAATGTCAAAGCTATAGTTTTTCCCTGCATTATTATCCCAGTTATCAGCACAATCTTTAAAGGCAATATTTAGCGTATCTGCCTGGTGCATCGGAACATCGGCTTCATAGTTATTCGCTTTTTTCGTCATCTTAAAATCACTAGTATAATCCCACTTTCGATCAAAGCCAACATGGGCATATACTGCATTGGCGCCACTTTTAGCTAACAAGCCATTATACACAACTTTTACCGTACTACTGGATTTGGGAGTTGCAGGCTGTATCACTACACCATTTTGTTGGTACTCATTGTTACTATTCCTAAGCATAGATAAAAACCTCCTTTAAGTTTGATAATCTTTAGTATGGCCCAGCAATAAAGCTTCAAACAACCAATCATTGTAAGCCGCATTGATTTGATTATTATCATAAGACTTTAACAATATATCGCTACGTTTCCAATAAAACTTTTGTATTCATCACCCAGTTAATACTGTCTGTAGGTGGCAATAAATGGCAAATAAGTGGCAAAACTAAAAAACCACCTGATGTGTTTGGTGGTTTTTTAGTTTTGCTTCCCAGTTAACTAATAGTTTAGGCACTTTTTAGTAAATTATCAATATTTTCCTAGTAAATTGTATGATAAACCCAAGCCGCGTTTATCAATAACAAGGCCCCGGTGAAGATAAAAACGTAGGTAATGCCAAAAGCTCCCGCCATTTGTCCGCCGAGGACTGCGCCTAAGAACATTCCTAAATATTGGGCGGACTGGTTATAACCAAAAGCCCGGCCAGTAATGAAATCGGGCGTACTTCGTTTGATTAAGCTATTAATGGAGGGCAGCAGCCCCGCGGTAACTGTCCCCAACAAAAAGCGCAGGCCACCCAGCTGCCAGGGGTTTTTAACAAAGGCTTGGGGAATAAACAGCAAGCCCGCTATGCATAGGGCTATCAATAGTATTTTTTGCGGTCCGACCTTGTCGGATATTTTTCCGAGCTTTGGAGCAGTTAACATGCTTGCAAGTCCAGATGCCGCAAAAACAGCTCCGGCAATTAACGCAACATGCGTCGAATCAACCGATAGCTGGGTAATGTAAACCGTAATAATCGGCTGGATTGACATCAACGCAATTTGCAGGACCAAGGTTGTAATAAATAAGCAAATTGTAATTTTATGATTGGGAAGACACCGCCAAACTTCGCTAAAATTAAGGGTGGTTTTAGGTGCGAATATTTTTTGTTCTTTTATAAATAATACTGAGGCAATAAACGCAATGAAACAAAGCCCTCCGGCAGCGATAAAGTCCCCCCGAAAGCCGATTACTTCGGACAGACAGCCGCCTAAAAACGGGCCTAGCAAGGTTCCGCCAACTTGCCCGCTAAAAATGACCCCTAAGGCCCATCCCACCCGTTCTTTTTGCGTTTGGGTTGCGATTAACGTAATAACTGCCGACTGATAGCCAGACAACGCGCCATGCAGAATTCTTAGTCCGGCCAATTCATAAACATTATGCACAAACCCCATACAAACCATGATCAGGGACAGCCACAGACTGGCGCGCAGTATCATGGGTTTTCGTCCATATCGGTCGGCGAAATTCCCCCAAATCGGCGAAAAAATCGCCAGGCTTATAAAGTTACTGCCAAAAACAATTCCTGCCCACCTAGCAATGGCGGCCGTATCATGGATACCAAGATATTCAATATACAGCGGCAACATCGGTGCCATCTGGCTCATTCCCAGGGATACAATAAACACCCCGACCCAACACACTATAAGATTCTTCTTCCAAATTTCCATCGGAACACCTGCGGTTTCTGCTAATTCAAAATCACTTATATCGTAACATGCCACAGCTGATATTCCACTGTCTCTATAAGGAACAGTGGAACTGGTGAGAAACCAAAAGACCACTAGTATTCCCCGCCCGCCAGTTACTTATAGTGCTGATCAGCTAAAAGCAGCTAAATTGCACTAAACCAAAAAACCGCTAAGAGCGTGGGCTGCTTAGCGGTTTTTTAGTTTAGTGACGATAAGAAGGCCAGGCCCGGCGGCTGGGGGCTTGGGTTAGAGTACTGTCTTTTGTTGCCTAATCTGGACTTACCACTTTTCTCACTGCTTCGGTGACTGCAGATTCACCACTTACGGACATTAAGTGGTGCAATTTCATCAGGCTTATTTGTGAGCCAACATAATTACGGAAAGAATTGATTTTTTTTGTTTATTATTTATATATTATCAAACCATTTCATACGTGTTATACAGCCACTGAGTAAGTCCTCGGTATTTAAAGATATATTTATACCCCGGCTCTTTTTACCATTCATCTTAACTATTTTTATTTCATTTATACCTAAAGCCTTTTTCATTTCCTCAATAGCCGTAAAATAATTACCTAATTGGTCTACTAGCCCATTTTCGTAAGCCTGCCGCCCTGTAAAGATACGCCCATCAGCTAGTTTACGCACTTTATCGATATCCATATTCCTGCCTTTAGCTACTAGAGATATAAACTCTTCATGAACCATATTAGCCATGCTTTGCAATAGTTTTCTTTCAGCATCGGTCATAGACCGCATAGGATTACCCATATCTTTAAGTTCACCACTTTTAATAGTGTTAAAAGATACTCCAACTTTTTCAGCAAGCTCTTTATAATAAGGAATCTGCATTATTACGCCAATGCTTCCTGTAAAAGTGGACGAGGATGCAATAATTTTATCACAAGCTGCTGCGATCATATATCCACCTGAAGCGGCCACATCTGCCATTGATGCAAATACGGTTTTTCCTTTTGACCGAATATATTCTACAGCCTCATAAATTTCTTGAGAGGCGGCAGCACTACCGCCAGGAGAATTAATTCTAAGGATGACCCCTTTGAATTTAGAAGACTCAGCAATATCATACATGGATTTAATAAGTTCATCGTTATTTTGACCTTTGCCAAATAAACCATTTTTTGATTTAGCCCCGCCGATAATAGGCCCTTCAATATTAAACAGTGCTACTTTACTTTTTCTAAAACAAAAAATATAGATTCCTCCTCCACTTTACTTTCCACCATAAGCCTTTTCCTCCATAAAATTGGTTTTTTCACTATCTTCATGTTCATCCGCTTAATTTCCTTCATTTTAAAATACCCATCTGATATGGTCTACATAAAGCTTTCTCGGATTATATTAAAATAAACTTAAAAAGCGCTAAGAACGTGGTCTGTTTAACGTTTTTTTGTTTGGTGGGCAATACAACGGCTGGGGGCCGTGCGTGGTAAATCTGAACTGGGACAGCGGACCCAATTTGGCATCAGCCAACGGCTAATATAGAAAAAATCAAGGAAAACAGAACTACCATCCCATGTCTTATCCTCAAAAGTAAGCCATTGAACTGGCGAGAAACCAAAAGACCACTAATATGCCCAAATCTTATATTTGCGGGCTGGCGGAGATTTCCAGAGCGGGATTCTTATCCCCAGCCACCGACAGCTACGCTGGCGCTAGTGGCGTAGGATATTATCCGTAGCGGAGGAATTCTCCGCCAGCCAATTAGCCAATTACTTATAGTGCTGATCAGCTAAAAGCAGCTAAATTGCACTAAACTAAAAAACCGCTAAGAGCGTGGGCTGCTTAGCGGTTTTTTAGTTTAGTGACGATAAGAAGGCCAGGCCCGGCGGCTGGGGGCTTGGGTTAGAGTACTGTCTTTTGTTGCCTAATCTGGACTTACCACTTTTCTCACTGCTTCGGTGACTGCAGGTTCACCACTTACGGACATTAAGTGGTGCAATTTCATCAGGCTTATTTGTGAGCCAACATAATTACGGAAAGAATTGAATTTTTTTGTTTTGAGATCGCTTTCCGAGAATCCATATTCCATTCGGGCAATATTTTGTAGTACGGAAACTATTTTTTGTGCTGCATCCACACTTAACACCCAATCATGATCTCCCAAATGTACAATATACCCTTCCTGTCGATGGGGTATCGGCAAGGTGATACCACTCGAGGCGAGGTAGCCATTCTGAACAGGGTCCTTACCGGCAATCATACTTGCCGTTTTTAACCAGGCCACTACATCTGCTTCTTCTTTTGGCGAGCCAGGGTGGTTGTGAGCACAGGCCTGAGCAATAATCACTTCGGCAGGAAAATCACGATACATCACTTCGGCCAAGCCGAAAATATGATGAGCCCCGGTTCCGGCGATTGACAATTCAGGCAAGGGGGATGCATCATCTTGCCACTGAAGTACCCAGGGCTTATGCAAATCATGAAGCGCTTGTGCCGCTATAATCACATTTTTATCAAGGTTATAAGCGAAAATATCACTATAAGTTTGATAAATAGATAAAGTAATTTTTAAATTTGTAGCAACATGCGTAGATAATCCCCCCGGATACGAATGGTGACTGCTAAAGCCACTGCCAGGGGCACTGATAAACTCTTGCGGTCTTACACTTGGATTCGCGCAAGGAGGAAAGAGCGAACTAAACGATACATTATGATCCAACAAATTAGCATTCACTAGCCGCTGCCAAATTACCTGTTTGCTTTGGTCATCCAGGTAACGCTTCATAAAAGTAGGAGCTGGATTGTTGATAATTCCATTTACAGCATTACGTAAATCGATGTCCCTGATTTCATTTACTGTTTTTCTTATATATGAATACGCATTTCTAACCAATTCCGAATTCTGAGCCATCGCTAACTGACTTGTCGCCTGACAGGATTGAACCGTCGTTTGTTTCACATCAAATGTACGCATATTGGCAAAAGTTATATTTGGAATCGAACTAACGACCACCGCCGCCGCCGTACCCATTGTTATTTCCAAGAAATGTTTTCGATCCATAGTTAAATCTTGATAATTTGCTTTAATTTCCAAGCAATACACCCCCTCATGCGACAATGATAACAAAACATTTGTTTCCATATGTTAACAGTAAATTATTTTCTTGTTAAACCATTTTGTTTTACTAAAAATAACAATAGTGCGATTATCTTTCTGGCTATTTTCTTGCCACGCACGGTTAAACTTCTAATAAAATGGGTCTTATTCGCCGACAAATAGCAAAAAAGTTGTAATCTTGTTGTAACATTGGTTCAGTATTATAGAACCATACAAAGGAGGTTATACACTATGAAAAAAACACTATCAACTTTACTGATGTTTCTAGTAGTTATGAGTTTAGCCGCTTCGGTTAGTGCGCACAGTATCGATCAAGATTGGGCAGCCCCGCAAGTTCAAATGGTTGATGCTCACGACGGGCCACCCCCGGTTGAGCCACCACCAGCGCCGCCAAAGCATCATCACCACCACCACAAACCACCGGCTCCGCCAGCTCCACCCCAACCAGAGCCAGATCCACATTTTTAATCCAAAAACAGGAGTCACGCATTTTCAAAGCGTGACTCCTGTTTTTTATCGTTTATTGATTTGATATTGGTTGGAGCAAATAAAGCTAAAGCTTACTTAATCTCTCAAATAATTTTGCATATTGGTTTAGTGTTTGTTCATTTTTAACTTTCGTTCCAGAGATATAGTACTCAATTTCACCAATGCCATCATTAACTTGGTTGGTTTTTTCAAGGATTCTTTTTAAGTTTTCAGCAGTACCAATTCCACCATCAATAATATCTACTGTTTTGGGCAAAAGCTTTTTTAACATGTCTTTATAAAAAGGAAAATGAGTACACCCCAGCACAACTGTTCCATACTGATCTAGCTTATATGAAGTTAATTGTGATTTTAGATATGGCAATACTACATTTTCATTAAACTCAAATTTTTCGGCAAATCCCACTAACCCAGGCAGAGCTAGCCCATCGACAATATGCTCATTATCTAGTCTAGTTACTAGCTTATTAAATTTATCTTCTTTTAATGTAAGATTTGTGGCTAATACTAATACTCTAGTTCCTCTTTCTTGCTCTTTTATAATGGCAGGTTTTACTGCTGGTTCAATACCTATTATTGGAAAACTATATTTATCGCGTAATTCTTTCGCGACGACACTGGTAGCGGTATTACAGGCAATGACCAATGCTTTAATATTTTGCTGTGATATAAACTCTACAGCTTCAAATACATATTTTTTCACATCATTTTTTGATTTCTCCCCATAGGGTACATGTAGTGTATCAGCATAATAAACATAGTTTTCTTTGGGCAGTAAACGTAATGCGTGATACAGTACCGTTATGCCACCTATACCAGAGTCAAAAAAGCCGATCTTCATATTCTTCTACCTCGCTTGTTCAATGTACTATTTTAATTTTATCCAAATATAAAAGAAATTCCTTTTTATTATGAGAGTTTCTTTTTATAACGGTTTATTCGTGAATATACGCCATGAACTGGTAAGAAGCTAGAAGCGTCTAAATGGCAATAAACTAAAGAACCGCTAAGAGCGTGGTCGGCTTAGCAGTTTTTCGTTTATTGCCATTTAGGGGATCAAGTCCAACGGCCGGAGTGAATATTAGATGACGGGAGACTAGACTGCACGTACTTGTTTATTGGTGGTAGGGACTTTCTTGAGCTGGGCTTTCTTTTTTCCCCTTTTACCTTTTTCTTGGTCTGATTTTTCATTTTTATTGTAATTTTTTATTGTTTCAAGTGCTGCTAAGTAATCGGCAATAACTTGTTGGGATACTTCGCTAATGTTGTCTCCCTCCGCTTTTGATACGGCCAGAACCGCCAATTTCTTCATGATTGAAGCACTTTTTAGTTTCCTGCTCATGTTAACACTCTCCCTATATTTAGTTTGTTAAATATATATTAACATTTTTTTATATGAAATATGGTAAAATTAACAAATTATTAACAATACAAGATTCAAGAATATGAACAGGAATAGATGCGCATTTTTTTTCCGGCGTGCGCAAAGAAATGCGCATTTTTTTAAACGAAGGTGAGTCGGTTAGTTTATAGTTTTTGCAATATATAGAGTTTTCCATACAGTATTAGTAAGAAAAAGCAGGTTTTATAAAAGTTTTTATAAAATCTGCTTTTTTTGGCATTGATTTTGCAATATATAATTGTGAGTTTTTTCTAACGTATGGAATAACTCAGCTGTTCGATTTTATTGGCATTGTTTTTGCCTAAAAAAAATAGGAGGGGAAAATATGGCGAAAGTAATTAGTGCTGATCAGGCGATGAGCCACATTAATGATGCGGCTGTTGTGATGATTGGCGGTTTCTTAGCATGCGGGACTCCTGAAACACTTATTGATG